>Ga0208825_1000043_pt1 | contig 122930 bp, 98 predicted proteins | sample AD_UKC113_MetaG_FD_184450 | JGI IMG/M metagenome (GOLD analysis project Ga0208825, IMG submission 184450) | Active sludge microbial communities of municipal wastewater-treating anaerobic digesters from Hong Kong - AD_UKC113_MetaG (SPAdes)... | ecosystem: Engineered > Bioreactor > Anaerobic >...
TTTAGATGGTTTGCCATTTCGTGGTGACATACCCAAAAATGATGGGCTTGTGGAGTATATTACCATAAATCCTATAATCAATATGACCGTAAGTCCCACCAAAGATAAAATCAATATAAGTAATTGCTTTGTGTTCACTCAAATTTTCTCATTATTATTACTAATTCTTAATCCAATTTCATCAAGATCTTTTTGCTCCTCTTTATCTAGGGCTTGCTTATGCTCGATTTCTTTCTTTTCTTTTAATTTTAATATAATTTTCTCTTCTTGCAAAGCAGAATTATATTTCAATTGTTTCATTTTTTCACGTTCAAGCAGGGTTTCTCGCTCATTATTTAACTTTTGAAGCTCCTCACTCAATGCTCTTTTATGATTAACCATCGCTTGAAGCTCGTGTAGATGCATTCGCTCAATTGTTGCTTGATTCAATTTCAATTGCTGATGGCGTACCTCATCGATTTGCATTTCTTTATTTACTCTGTCATTTATTGCACTTGCAAGCTCTTGTTTAGAAATTTGAGTGTTCTGTTTTCGCAAATTTAATATTGGATTCAATCTAAAAGTAAATTTTTTTGCCATAATACAAAATTGCAAAAATTATTTTGAACTTGTTATATTTATTAATTGTTTAACAACATCACTGTATTCAATTTTCTCATCGGTGGATTGTCTCAAAAATGCATTGATTTTATCCATCAAAGCAATTGCACGGTCAGTAGTTGGATTTGTGCCTTTTCGATATGCTCCCACACTTATCAAATCCTCTGCCATACGATAACTTGCGAGCAATTCCGTTAATTGTTTTGCTGCTGATAAGTGTTCTCTGCTAATTATATCATTACGTACGCGTGATATACTCTCAAGTATATCTATTGCTGGATAGTGACCGAGGGAAGCAAGTTTACGGGATAGAACAATATGTCCATCGAGAATACCACGAGCTGCATCCGCTATAGGCTCATTCATATCATCTGCTTCAACCAGCACAGTATAAAGTGCAGTGATTGACCCGATCTCAGACGTTCCCGCTCGTTCCATTGTCTTTTGGAGAAAGCTAAATACCGATGGAGTATAGCCTTTTGATGTTGGAGGTTCACCAATTGTTAAACCAACCTCGCGTTGTGCCATTGCAAGTCGGGTAATTGAGTCCATCATTAACATTACGTCTAATCCCTGGTCGCGAAAATACTCAGCCATAGTTGTAGCTACAAGTGGCGCTTTTACCCGCACAAGTGGTGCAGCATCGGATGTTGCAATGACAACAACTGATCGCTTCAATCCTTCCTCGCCTAAATCCCTTTCCAAAAACTCGCGCACTTCACGCCCACGCTCACCAATTAAGCATATTACATTTATATCCGCTGAAGTATTCCTTGCAATCATCCCAAGCAAAGTAGATTTCCCAACCCCTGAGCCCGAAAATATACCAACTCTCTGGCCCTTTCCTATTGTCAATATCCCATCTATTGCTCGCACGCCTGTCGAAATTGGATCTTTTATTCGTGCGCGAAAAATTGGATTTGGGGGTTGTGCATAAATTGAGCGGACTTCCATATTTACTATATCGTCTTTCCCATCAATTGGCTCTCCAATTCCATTTATTATCCTCCCAAGATAATTTTCTCCTACGCCTATTTCCAAAAAATTACCTGTTGCCACAATTTCCATTCCTGGCAATATGTTTTGCAAATCTCCAAGCACCATCGAAAGAATTTTTGTCTCATCTTTGAACCCGACTATTTCGGATTTGCAGAGCACATTGCCTTCTCTATCTATTATATTGCAAATCTCTCCTATTGGAGCCTTGGGCCCATCACTTTCTACTACCAAACCAATTACTCGTGAAATGTGCCCAGCCCGCTTTATTGTCTTTGTTGTTGATATTGCATTTACAAGCTTCTCTTTAAAAATTTCAGTTATCATTGGATATCTCCTTTCTGCCTTCTCTCGTTAATTTCGTCAATTATATTCACATTCTTTATTTCCGAGACCATTGCTTGACGTAATTTTTCCAATTGTGTTTTCAGCCTCCCATCAAATTCCCCAATATTAGTCTCTACTATGCAAAATCCTTGCTCAATTTCTTCATTTGGTATAATTTTTACATTTTCAATCTTCGATGAATCGCCTACTACCTTTGATTTTGATTCCTCAAGTATTGCAATATCCTTTGGATTTAATACAATCTTATATATTATCTCATTATCTAATTCATTAATTATATTTTGAACTTGATTAAGAACAAATTCATCGTTTTTATTGACTTCATATTTAATAATTTGTTCAGCAATTATTATTGATAAATCAATAAGTGAGTGTTTTAAATTTTGTATTTCCTTTTGAAATTCATGTTTAAATGAGTCTATTAATGTGTCAACTATTCGATTTGCTTCATACATACGTGCAATTTCTCGATTGAAAACTGTGCGAGCTGTATCTTGTCCTTCGCGATATCCACGGTCGTATGCATCATCAATTTCTGCTTCTATACTATCCCAATTAATTTGTGCTGTTTCAGGCGCAAAATACTCGATTTGTGTAGGTGTATCTAAATTTGTTATCTTAAATATCTGAGTATATTGCGGACTTTGGGATTTTTCATAAGTAGTTTCCTTTATTCTTGTACTGGTTTTCACTGAGGATTCTTGTTTTCTTATTTTAAGAGCATTATCAAGTTCCTCCTTAGATCGAATAATCTCGATTTTCTTGCGATTCCTTGGTATTTTTATAACAATTTCGTTCATTTCTAAGGATTTTTAAACGAATATATCTTCCTTGCCACGTCCACCAATAGAAATTTCACCTTCGCTCTCAAGCTCTTTTATTATATCCACAATTCGCATTTGCGCTTGTTCGACCTCTTTTAATTTCACAGGACCCATATAATCGAGCTCCTCTTTTACTACTGCTGCAGCTCGCTCGCTCATATTCTTAAATATCTTATTCTTAATCTTGTCATCTGCAATTTTAAGTGCTAAAGCAAGATCTCGTTTATCAACTTCACGCAATATCCGCTGAATTCCTCTATCATCAATCTGTACAATATCTTCAAATAGAAACATTAATCGTTTAATTTCGTTTGAAAGATCAAAATTCTTCTCCTCAATGCTTTCAAGCATAGATTTTGCCACAGTGTTATTGCTCTTATTCAAAATATCTGCAACAATTTGCGCGCCACCCGTGGCTGCAAGGTTCTGCGATAATGTCGATTCGGCAATTTGGTCCACTACTTGCTCGATTTCGCTTACCAAAGTTGGTGAAATCTTTCCAAGTGTCGCTATCCTATATAATGTATCTATTCTTAAATCCTCCGGAAATTCTTGCAGAACATCCGCTGCTTGTGTAGAAGGCAAATGCGATAGAATTAACGCTATGGTCTGAGGATGTTCTTTTGATAGAAAATTTGCTAATTGAGCTGGGTCCGCTTGCTTTAAAATATTGAAACCGCGAATTGATGTTAACACCCTGATTTTTTCTACTATCTCACGCGCTCTCTCCTGTCCATAACTCTTTTCCAAAAGCACCTGCGCATATTCAATTCCACCTTCCAACATAAATGAAGATGCCATCATAAGTTCGTAGAATTCCTCTATGACATCCTCAACAACATTTGCGGGCACATCCTTCAAATTTGTTATTTCTAATGCAATAGATTCAACTTCTTGCATATCCATTTCTTTAAATATCTTAGATGCCACATCTACGTCCATACTCATAAGCAAAATTGCAGCTTTTTGCTTTCCATTTAGATCCTTTGCACTTATTTCCGCCATCTCTATCCTCTTTAACTATTTAGTACTTTTATTCTTTTCTTTTTCGGGTTCTTCACCCATCATTAATCTAACTAATCGTACGCCTTCATCCACTTTTGTATCAATAAATTCTTCTATTTTCTTCTTCATCTCGATTTTCATCATTCGATCCTCGTTTAATTGACTTGAAGTTGCCTTTGAAAAATCTCCTCTCATCAAAGATTCTTGCCCTAACTCTGATAATGACAACTCAGGGGTATTTTCCTCCCCAACATTAGGCACCCCAAGCATTAATTGTTCGGGTAATGCTGCGGGCATAAGCAATAAATCTTCATCAGATAGTTTCAAATCCTCGAATTCCATTTCTCGTCCCACTTCTTCATCCCTTCTCAATTCAACAGATTTCGGTAAATTCATTGCAATACGTATTCTGTCGCGAATAATTTTCGAGTGTAGTAGACGATACATAAAAAATACTGATATTAATATTATTACTATTAATAATATTAATTTTTGATTCTCAGGTTTCTCTATAAATGGGACCGGCTTATTTTCTTTCAATAATTCTTCATAATACGTATTATCAAATGGCACATTCAATACAGAAATTTGGTCATTCCTCAATGGGTCAAACCCCACCGCATTTTTTACAGCAAGTGTTAATTGTTCCAATTCCTCAGACGTACGTGGTGTATATTCTAAGGTTTTTGTACCATTTTTTTCGACTATTTGTGTTTTCCCATTAACAAGCACTGATACTGTGATTCTGTTTATATTACCAACTTCATTAACAATACGCTCAACCGTCTGTGGTATTTCATAATTTGTAATTGTATTGCTTTGGTCCTTTGCAGAATTGACCGCAGGAAAATTGAGCGAATCAGTAGCTTGGCTTTTTTCGGTTATATTTTGCTCACTACGTATTACTTGTCGATTTGGGTCATAATCGGTAATTGTTCTTTCTATTTGAGTAAAATTGAGGTCTGATGTAACCTTTGCACTTGAATTTTCTACCCCCAATACATTATCAAGCAGTGATTGTACTTTTTGTGTTAAATACTGGTCCGTTTGCATCTGCATTTGCTGCTGACTTGCTGTTAATCCAGCTATTGAATTTTTATCAATTGCTTCCTGAGAAATGATTTTCCCTCGATAATCTATTATCGTAACATTGTCAGGATTTAAGCCTTCAACACTTTTTGCTATCAAATTTTGAATCCCTAATATAGAGGCATTACTAATGGTCTTTCCAGGTTTTAATTGAAGTGTTACTGATGCTGTTGGTTCCTTCTGATCTTCTTTGAACAATGCCTTTTCAGGTATAACTATATGCACCCGTGAACTTTTTACCTCTTCCAATGAGTTTATTGTACGAGCGAGCTCGCCTTCCATTGCACGCCGGTAATTTAATTTTTGCACAAAGTCGCTCATCCCTAAATTCGTATTGTCAAATATCTCATAGCCAACTAAATTGCTCTCGGGCAATCCCTCGCTTGCTAATTGAATGCGAGTTTCATAAACTTGGTCCTTTGGAACAAGTATCGTGCTCCCACCATCTTCCAATTTATATTGGACCTTACTTTCCTTTAATTTCTCAGCAATTTTTCCCGCATCCTGTGCTGATAATTCGTTGTATAGCACAGCATAATCTGAGCGTGAATTGCTTGATACTATCAAATATACAAGCCCCACAATTACAGCTAATACCGCAATAACCCCCACTGCTATTTGCCATGTCCTATATCTTTTTGCTACATTTTGAACTTGTTCCTTAATTGTCGGCATATCTTTTAAATCTCCATTATATTTGCATTCTTAGCACTTCGCGATATAAATCTAAGCCTTTATTCCGTAATTCCATCAATAATTCAAAAGATGTTTTTGCTTTCTCCACCGTTATCATAACATCGTGAATATCTACAGGCTCTCCTTTAATGAAGCTTTCAGTTATATTCTTTGATTCGATTTGCTGATTATTTACATCCCCAACAAAGCCTCTTAAAGCATCAGCAAAGGTCTCATCGCCTTTCTGATTCACTTGCGTATTATTCATCTTTTCTTGAACAAGTGGCAAATATAATTTGTCTGTACTTAATTCATTTGTTATCATTTTTTACTCCTTTTTATACTTTCCCATCTAAAATAATACCCTTTGATAAATTTGATTGGAAAATCCTACCGTTTCTATTGAATACTATATGATTTTCAATCATTTCTTTACGTTCGGGAAATAATTCCATAAAATAATCGCGCTCATTTTGCGATAATAATTCATCCTGTCCATTCGACAATTTATTAATATATGATTGATTTAATTTTGAGATTGTCTTATTATTTTTTGTATCATCTTTTGTATTGATACTTCCCTCACTGAGTTTCTCCTCAGAATTGATTTGATAATTTTGCTCTGTTTGCTTATATGGATTATAAGAATTTAGTATTGGTATATTCATTTTGTTTCCTTATCGCCAATTTGTATAATAATAACCACAAGATTTAAATTTCTAATGAATTTCGTGCTATATTTTTCGCTGCTTCAATCATAGTTGTATTTGCCTCAAATGCTCTTTGCGCTGTTATCATTTCTACCATTTCTGTAACTATATTAATGTTGGGATAATGAACATATCCCTTGTTGTCCGCATCGGGATGCGATGGATCATAGACAATCCGTTCCTGTGTGTTATCTCTGCCTATATTTGCCGTAATGACACGAGTATCCTCTTGCTCAACTCCTTGATGGATATTTGGGCCGTGCTCCACTGATGTCCTTTTCAATTCAAGTTGATCTTGAATTTGCTGCTCGAAAGGTGTCGGGTTTACTGCTCTTACCACAACCACCTCCCGTTGATATGGTTTGCCATTTACCCCCCTTGTTGTATTAGCATTAGCAATGTTTTTTGCTGTTGCAGAAAGCTTCATCCTCTGCACAGTCATCCCTTGCCCGCTAATTGAAAATGTTGAAAATATATTTTCCGACATTCCTTTTCTTATAGTTTTAAAATTACAAAAAAAATTTATTATATTTTAATTTTTTAATAGAAATATTTTAATTATTTCTATATTTTTTAAATAATTATAAAGAACTCCTTAAAAGCTATTGCGATTGAACGCCTGTTATTGCTTGATTTAGCCCCTTAAAATACCTGCTAACCATTTGCGAAGCAAATCGAAAACGAATTTGTGTTTCTGCTAAACTTGACATTTCTCTATCAATATTTGTATGTGTTTCACCTGAAAAAAATATCTGAGGACGAGGTATATCTTGTTGCTCGGCTTGACCTTCGACATTAACTTGCTGTGTTTTTCCTAACGGAATATGCCTTGCATCGCTCTTTGCACCTTCTAAAGCGATCTCCGCATCCTGAAAATACTCTTCAAAAGCAACTTTCTCAGGACGATATTGTGGAGAGTCAAGATTAGCGATATTCTTTGCAATTGTCTTCATACGAAGTGAATACGCATCAAGTGCCCTATTCATTAGAGGTAATTTCGTGTTGAATAAATAATCGTTGTATTGCATTTGGCTAATATTGAATTCTTTTTGCTAAAGACAAATTATATACCAAAAATTTTCTTTCAAATCGAAAACACTTGATTATAATTTTATTATTGTTTTCTAAAAAATAAATTGTAATTTTGTAAAAAAATATTTAATTATGGATTATTTATGGTCACCCTGGCGATCAGCGTATATAGATTCATTTAAAGATAAAAATCCTGATAGCAAGGAGGGCTGCTTTATTTGCGATGGAATCCATTCTGAAAATGAAGATGCTGAACGTTTAATACTCCAACGCCGTAAGAATTGTATAATTTTGATGAATAAATTCCCTTATACTACAGGCCATTTGCTGATTGCACCATTACGACATATAGGCAATTTTACTGAATTAAATGATGAGGAATTGCTCGATATTATGCAATCAATACGAGATTCTATTAAAATTATTGATGAGGCTCTTTCCCCACAAGGATATAATATTGGCGTAAATCTTGGACAAGTCGCAGGCGCAGGATTGCCCGACCATCTTCACTTCCATCTTGTCCCTCGCTGGAATGGAGATAAAAATTTTATGTTTGTGATTGGCGATACTAATATGCTATCTTTTTCTAATGAAAATATTTATAATAAATTGAAAGAATATTACGATAAAATTGGATTATAGAACAGTACATATCGAACCAAAAAAATCTCTTGGGCAAAATTTCCTAATTGATTTGAATATTGCTCAAAAAGCAACTCATTTGCTTGAGGTTGCTCCCGAGGATATTATTATCGAAATCGGACCTGGTAAGGGAGTGCTTACTCAATATTTAGCTGATTACCCCAATGAAATTTACGCTATTGAAATCGATAACCGCCTAAGTGATTTATTGACTATGCAATTCCCGAGCAAATATTACCCTAATATCCATATCATAAATGAAGACTTTATAAAATTTGATTTCTCTCAAATCACAAATTCTCAAAATCTTGCTGTAATTGGTAATCTTCCTTACTACTTGACTAGCTCAATTTTATTTAAGCTTTTCGATAATTACAATTTTGTGAAAAATACTGTAATTATGGTCCAAAAGGAAGTAGCAAATCGTTTGCTTTCTTCCACAGACACTAAACTTTATGGAATTTTGCCAATTGCTCTTAGCTTCTATGGAAAAATTACATCAAGCTTTAATGTCCCTGCATATTGCTTTTATCCTCAACCAACTGTTCATTCCAAAGTACTTTCAATTAGTTTTTATAAATCGAACGATAAAGTTCCTCATTCAAAAGAAATAATGAATATGGTGAAACTTATCTTTCAACAAAGGAGAAAAAAATTATCCAATGCTCTTGAATCATATCTATATTCTTGCGGAATTGATTTCAAAGTTTATTACGATAATTTATTGCAAAATCAACAATATAATATTTTAGAATACTTTGATAAAAGACCTGAAAATTTAAGTCGTGATGATTTTATATCTTTATTTAATTCAATTCAATCATTAATCACTAATTCTAAAGAATGAATTTTGAAAGTCTAAAAAGAAAATTTCGCTTTGCGGATTACTATATACTTATCATCTATTCTCTTATAATTATTCTTGATATAATATTTATTAATAATCTAGCTAATCCTTTACTCAATTTCCTTGCTATTTTTTTTGAATTATTTTTCTTTTTACTACTAGTTTATTATGACAATAATGATAGGTCAATAATCACATTATTGCGAAATTTGTATTATATGGCAATTATCTTATTTGTTTATAACCAAGCCCAAGTGCTTATCGCTACCATTCATCCAATTGATTATGATAATACTTTAATTCTATGGGATAGAACAATATTAGGTAATGACATCGGCATAATTCTTGGAAAAATTGCTAACCCTTACTTAACGGAATATTTACAAATTGCTTATGCTTCTTTTTATCTTTGGTTTATTGTAATTGGACTTGAATTTTATAATAGACATTATAAAATTTTTGATATTTACGCTCGTAATATTTTATTCGGTTTCTTTTTTTCATTTTTTCTTTATTTTTTTATGCCCGCAATTGGACCGAGATTCACTGTATTTGATTTTCATAAATTGAATAGCGATTTGCCAGGACTATTTTTGACAGATTTATTGCGTAGCATCATCAATTTTGGGGGTGGTATAACCAATAATACAATAAATCCTGCTTTACTGGCTAACCGGGATTGTATGCCAAGCGGTCATACTATGCTTTCGATAATCAATATGTACTTTGCTTTTAAATATCGATTGAAATCAAAATGGATTGCAGCTCTTTTCGGTGTAAGTATAATTTTTGCAACTGTGTACCTACGTTATCATTATTTTATTGATATAATTGCAGGTGCCCTCTTTGCTTTAATCAGTTTATTATTAGAACCATTAATTCATAAAATTGTAATTAAGTCAGTAAAAAGGCAACCCGAATTTGAGCAATAATATGGTAAATACAGGAATTGATATTTCTATTGTAATTGTGAATTACAATGTGCGGGATTTCCTTAAATCTTGCTTAATTTCTATTGAAGCTGCAAAACAGGGTATGAATATTGAGACTATTGTTGTTGATAATCATTCTCGAGATAATTCAGTTGAATATTTACAACCTCAATTTCCTGATGTTAAATTCATTGCCTTGCCTGAAAATATTGGATTCTCTCGTGCAAATAATCTCGCAATAAAACAATCAAAAGGGAAATATACACTCATATTAAATCCCGATACAATACTTAACGAAGATACACTTTTCAAAATGCGGGAATATATGGACCGACATCCCGAAGTTTGGATTGCGGGGTGTAAAGTTCTTAATTCTGATATGAGCTTCCAGGTGGCTTGCCGACGCGGATTTCCAACACCTTTTGTTTCCTTTACTAAACTTTATGGGTTGCAGGCTCTATTTCCAAAATCTAAATTATTCGGTCGCTATAATCAAACATATCGCTCTATCGATGAAACCTATTATGTTGATGCAATAATGGGAACATTTATGTTCTGCCGCACTGATAAATTACAATATTTAGGAGGATTTGATGAGGATTTCTTTATGTATGGTGAGGATTTAGACCTTTGCTATCGTGTATATAAAGCAGGGGGCAAAATCGCATATTACCACGAAACAACAATCATTCATTATAAAGGCGAAAGCACAAGACGCAGCTCAATAAATGCTATAAAACATTTCTATGAGGCAATGATTATTTTTGTCCAAAAGCATTACGCAAAATCTAAGATTTTTGTTTTGTTCTTAAAGCTTGGAATCTTATTAAGGCAATTTATTGCTTATTTGATGAAATATTCAAAAGAATTCCCATTTATTTTGGCTGATTTGGTAATTGTTATTTTCTCACTCTTGGTAAGTACAAAAATTCGATTCGGATGTGTTTTTGGATTTCCTGATTATGCTTATCCTATTGTATTTATTGTTGTTGGACTTGTCTATCTTTTATCACTTTTTAGCGTTGGTGAATATTTTGAGGGGGAGCATTCAATAAGAAAAGTTCTTTATGGTTCAATGATAAGCTTCTTTATTCTTTCTGCTCTTACATATTTCTTCAAATCATTTGCTTTCTCACGAGGCGTTGTATTAATGACTATTTCGTTTTCGCTAATTCTTTCAAGTCTCTTCCGCTTACTGATAGTATTTTTCAAAAATTTGTCTAAAAAATCTCAAATTCGCCGCATTGCTCTCATCGGGAATAATTCAATAACTAAATATTTCTATAATGAATTAAATAAATACAAAAATGGAAAAATTGAATTGGTTGGCAGTATTTTAACTACTGATGATTATCCTGATGATAACGACATCCCTATCATAGGTAATTTAGAATTCCTTGCAAATAATCTTGATGAATTTGGTATAAATGAATTAATTGTTTGTGAACGCAATGAAAATATTGATAATTTAATTTTGAGCGTCCAAAAGCAATCCCGTAAAAATATTAAACTTCATTACGCAGAAACAATTGACGAGTTCATAGCTTCTGATATAATAAATAAAATTAGTGATTCAAGCCCTCTCCAACAATATAAATTGCTCCTTCCACGATATAGACTTGCGAAACGCTTGACAGATATATTTTTATCATTCTTTGCTTTGACTCTCTTTTTGCCTATAACCTTTGTCAAAAGCAGAAATGATAAAGAATTATTTAAAAAATTGTTCAAAGTATTTATAGGTAGATATTCTATTGTTGGCATCCATTTACAAAATTATATTAGAAATTTCAATGCTAAACCAGGTATTCTGAATTTAGCAAATTTTTTACCAAAGGAACAAACTTCTGAAGATATAATTAGGAAATTAAATGATTATTATGAGCAGAATTACTCGCTATCTTTGGATTTTGATATTTTTCTTAAATCTATAATTTCATATTAATTCGTAATTTTATTTTTTTTCAAAATGGATTTAATAAAATGTTGATTTATGATTTTGAGCAACCAATTTATGACTTAGAAGCTAAAATTAATGAAATTAAGGCATTAACAGGAAGTGATGAATATTCTACAGAAATAATTGAATTGGAAAAGAAACTTGAAGAATTAAAAACAAATATATATGGACGTCTGACACGTTGGCAAAAAGTACAAATTGCAAGGCATCCCGATAGACCATATTCTCTTGACTATTTTACAAATATCTTCGAGGATTTTACTGAGCTTCACGGCGATAGAAAATTCCACGATGATAAAGCAATAATCGGAGGATTTGCAAAATTTGAAGGTAAAAGTGTTATGCTTGTGGGCCATCAAAAGGGGCGCGGGACCAAAGAAAACTTATATCGCAATTTTGGAATGCCAAATCCCGACGGGTATAGAAAAGCTGCACGCTTATTTAAACTAGCGGAAAAATTCAATAAACCTATAATTACTTTTCTGGATACTCCTGGTGCATATCCAGGAATTGAGGCAGAAGAGCGTGGGCAAGCAGAAGCAATTGCTTCAAATTTGATGTTGATGAGCGATTTGAAAACGCCAATAATAGTTGTGATTATTGGGGAGGGAGCCTCAGGTGGTGCAATTGGAATTGGTGTAGGTGATAGAATTCTTATGTTTGAATATTCCTGGTATTCAGTTATCTCCCCCGAATCTTGCTCAAGCATACTTTGGCGAAGTTGGGATTATAAAGAGCAAGCTGCCGAGGCTTTGAAATTAACTGCCGAAGATTTAAGCCAACTGGGAATTATCGACCGCATTGTTCCCGAACCCCTTGGCGGTGCTCATCATAACCCCCAAAAAATGTTTGAAACATTAAAAAATATCCTTAGCGGAGAATTAAATAAATTAATAAAAATAAATCCCGAAAAATTAGCAAAAATGCGAAGAGAAAAATTTTACAAAATGGGTATTTGGGAAGAAAAATAGGAGAATAAAAAATGCAGTTATATCTTGATTCAGCAAATTTAGAACAAATTAAAGAAGTTGCGTCGTGGGGGATACTATCAGGCGTAACAACAAATCCTACACTATTAGCAAAAGAGGATCCGAACGTTGATGTGAAAGAACGTATTCTTGAAATCCATAATATTGTTGGAGGTCACTTATCAGTCGAAGTTATATCGATGGAGGCGGAAGGAATGGTTAGAGAAGCTGAAGAAATATGCGGATGGTTCCCCCTCGCTACAATTAAAATTCCAATGTGCGTGGAAGGCTTAAAAGCTGTCAAAGAATTATCTAAACGAAATATACCAACAAATGTTACATTAATATTTAATCCCATACAAGCTCTTGCAGCAAGTAATGCAGGAGCAAGATATGTCTCAATATTTATGGGGCGTTTGGACGATATCGGTATGAATAGTGTGGATATTTTAGGGGAAATTTCAGAAATATGGTACGCTCAATCATTAGAGTCACAAATTATTGCAGCGTCAATCCGTAATCCACTACATATTGTCAGCGCTGCAAAACTTGGAATCCATATTGCCACAGTTCCATATAATGTCTTGAAGCAGGGATTAAAACATCCATTGACCGATATTGGAATTCAGCAATTTCTGAGTGACCATACCAAAATGGTCGAGGCTATAAATAAATCACACAGTTAGTCTTGGGATATAGATTGTGAGCACTTTTCTCACTCCCGAAATTGTTATACTTGCCTATAAGCGGGGGTTTTTCCCAATGGCAGAATCGGTTGATGGGGAGATTTATTGGCATTCCCCCGAACGGCGGGCTATTTTTCCAATTTATAATATTAAAATACCTCGCTCCATCAGAAAAATTCAGAACCAAAATATTTATAATTATAAAATTGATACAAATTTTGAAGCTGTAATTCAATATTGTGCTAGTCGGAAAGAAACTTGGATTAGCGACGAAATCATTCAAATTTATACTGATCTCTTTTATATGGGGTATGCCCATAGTGTTGAAACATATCAAGATGATAATTTATTAGGTGGATTATATGGTGTTGCAATCGGTGGCGCCTTTTTTGGCGAATCAATGTTCAATCTCGAACCAAATACAGCAAAACTTGCTTTTTATAAATTAATTGAAATATTACAAAAAAATCATTTTTTGCTTCTTGATTCGCAATATCTTAATCCATTCACATATAGCCTTGGAGCATTTGAAGTTCCCAAAAAAATTTTTTTATCATCTTTGTATAAGGCAATATTAGAAAATTGCGAGTTCAAACTTTAATCATTTTGCAGTTTGTACTTCAATAACATTTGAATAAATACCTTCACCACGTCGATTTATAGCCTTTATACGTACAAAATAAAGTTTATTTGCTTCTAAATCCATAATCTTATATGAATTATTAAGCCCAAGATCAATAGAGTCATAGCCATCAAGCTTTTGCTTAAAATCTTTATCTGTTGCTATATCAAGCATATATGAACTTGCGCCCTCTACTTGTGTCCAATTTAATGTGAATCCGTACCTCATTATATCCTTTGCGGGGGATAATTGTGGTGCCTTCATTGTAGTAGCTTTTGCTCGGGGATTGCCCTCAATATTAATAAATTTAACATTATAATTCCTCAATGTTGAATCTCCATTGTATTCAAATATCTGGAAAAAGTACGTCCCCGGTTTCAAGTTATTTAATTTCAACTCATTATTTGTGCCTTTGCCATCGTAAACCACCCAGCTATCTTTAAGATTTGGCTTCTCTATGGAAATATCTTGCACAACTGGATAAGTAACTCCATCCTCAGGGTAATTTGGATCTTCATCTTTTCTCACAACAACAATTCTTCCTTCACCATTCCCATTTATCCACTGAAGTGATATTGACGATTCTGTAACTTCATTAAATACTATACCGTGAGCTTGGATTTTTGGTTCTTTTGCAAGCGTAGTAAATTCTTTTTGCATAAAAAATTCATATTTGCCTTTTTTTAGATTATATATTTGGAAGTAATAATGTGTTTGAGAAGCAAGAGCATTAACTTCAAATTCAAGATATCCATAAAATGTCTTGAATAAAAGCGTAGCGTCATCAGTGAGCCGTGTTCCATTGTAGAGAGATATTCTGCTTGGTGGAGCGATAACTCCTCCAGCTGTGTCAATTTCTACTTGATTACTAGATGTTGAGATAACAATTGCTTTATGAATTGAATCGGGTTCATTATAAATAATGCGCGCGCTATTTTCGGAAATATTTAGAATGGATAAATCTGCTTTTATGCTTTTTAGAGGTTTTGTTGTAGCTTGTGGTTGAACTTTTGTTTGCTTTGGTTTATGTGCTGTTGGTTTCTTAGTCTTTTGAGAGTAACCCGTTGTAATTATTAGCAAAATAAATAATAATCCAAAAAAAGCAAATCTTTTCATCATTTTAATTTAATTTAAAAATTATATAACGAGATTTGTTGAAATTTATTTAAAAGATGATTGATATTTATATATTAATTCTATGATATTCTTGCTTTTTTGAATGATTGTGTCTATAATCGAATTTTCCTATAAAATTATTTCAAATAATCGCAAATTTTCCCGACTAAACTGCCGAAATTGCCAATACCGTCCATATTATCATAATTATTTAGCACATATATACCGCCACCCATTTTGACATCATCCAAAATTAATTGAATTTCGGTAGTTTTAACACCTTCCCTCACTTTCCCCGTTCTACTATGTTTCAAGAAATCCTTATCCCTCGCCCAATCAAATGTAACAAAGGCATATTTTAATTTTATTTTCTCTTTTGCAAAAACGACTTCATATCTATCTTTACCGTATTTAGCATTTAAAACATCTTGGTCCATTAAAAACAAATGGGAAAGAAATTGTCCAATACGTTCACGTGTAGTTCCTTTTGCTGATAAAATAAAAATTTTCTTTTCATTTTCGATTTTCTTTTGATTATAAATAATAATATCGCTATCAAAATTCTTTTGATGAGAAGAATTTTTACGTTCTATTCTTAATGATTTTACAAGATTTTTTACTAATTCACTTTCATTTTTATTATTTGTGACCAGATAATTACAACCATTTTGCGAAAAATAATTAATAAGTAAATAAACTATTATTTCCTCGACAAGTTTGCCCAGGACAGAGTCCTTACTAGATTTCTCTTGTCTTGCCTTGTCATTAGTTATCCGTTTTGTGAAGTTCTTAACATATTCTTTTGCATAAATGTTAGCATCTTCAAAAGATAAGTAATTATTTAAGTTAACCCCAACTTTCAAAATGCCATCATTTTCAATACTGGCTTTAAGTTTAGACTCTATAAAGTTAAGATGTGTCATTATATAATTAAAATAATTTTGATTTTTCTTGAGAAATAAAGTTTTCGGCTAACTTGCAATATTCCATTGACTTATCTATATAAATAAATTTTCTATTAGTTTTTAATGCAACAACAGCAGCAGTGCCACTCCCTCCAAAAGGATCCATAACAATATTATCTTGGTAGGAATAGAATTTTATTAATCGATAAACTAATTTTTCAGGAAATGGAACAGGGTGTCCTTTGGATTGTGTTTGTGGCTTTATATCCCATAGAGAATTAGATGCTTCGATAAATTCTTCTTTTGTTATATCAATCTTATCCTTTTCCCCTTCAAGCTTACGTGTTTCTTTTGAAAAAACCAGTATAAACTCATACGGTTGAACGACATAAGGATTGCTCGGGCTTTTCCAACTTCCCCAAGCAGTTCTTTTCGATATAGATTGCTTGTACCAAATAATATCCCCTCTCATAATAAATCCTAAATTCCGCATTTGATTTACAACATCTACAAATAAAGGTTGATACTCACCATCTGCGGTTACGCTTGGAACATTTATGCATATCCTGCCCCCTTTCACCAAAACTCTATAACATTCACGCCATGTATTTTCCAAAAATTGCAAGTATTCATTATATGGCATTAAATCATTATGATTATCATACGGAATTCCAACATTGTAAGGTGGAGATGTAATGATAAGATGGACAAAGTTTTCGGGCATATTTTTCATAACATTGGTACAATCCCCATGAATGATGCTATTGTTCAAGTTATCTTTATCTATATATGGAACTTCATTTTCTTCTATTATTCTCTCAATTTCAATTTCTTCCATTTTATTATTTTTATTTTTAACAAAATTATAAAAATACATCTAATTTGTAGGAGTTTAAAATTTTGAACCCCTACGGAGATACGTGCACCCTGCCTCTACAATTACAACAGAGGGCTTTAGCCATCTGCCGATATATTCTGCACCAAGGTAGTGCTGGCATTATAACAGTAGCGACGCTATAAATGGCGTCTCTACATTAGATAACGGGTCATTCAGAATGCAGTGAGGAACTATCCCTATCCCGCAAATTTATCAGCTTTATACCTTTTATCAAACCCCTTGTTTCCCGATTTGTCTTGAAAAATATGTACTCAGTCGAAATCTGGTGTGGTATTCCAAATTGAAATTCCGTGCAATCAATAGCAAATCGAAATTGATTTCCATCAGGAGCAAATTTAACTCGATGATTTTCGTAAGGTAATATGCGGATTGTATCGCTTTCTGCAAGAATCTTATCTCCATTTATGATTTTATAACCTTTATCAGATAATATAATTTCCAAATCTGGTCGCTCCCTATAATCATAATTTGTTGTTTTTAATAAAATTGTTATTTGATTACCTTCAAGCAAAGACAAATCAAATTCCATTTGATATTGAGTTACATTGTCAATTTTTAGAGATATAATAGCATCTTTATTAACTTTCAGAGAATTATCATTGATTTTTTCAGCTTTTTCAATTCCATTCAAAAGATTTACATAAATTAAATATTCATTGAGATTATATTGGTTCAATAATATTTGATCAGATGTACAAGAAATTAGAGCAAGTATAATCAAAGCTGCTGCAGGCGATATAATCTTCATAATAATATCCATAAATTATTCATATTGCTTTGGTTGTTTTGGCAAATCGGGTCGGTTATATCTTAATTCTTTTGAATAGAAAATACGGTCTAAGATTCTAAATGTTATTCCCAAATAGAACTTTGAATATGAAGATTTATTGGTATTAGAAGAGAAAATTTCGGATGTTTCAGATTCGCCTGTAATAAAGCCTCCTTTTAAACCAAAATTAATCAATTCAGAAATCCGTAAATTTATCTCCCCTGCAATGTTGAAATAATAATATGGATAATAACCAACTTCTATATAAGGCGTTGCAGAAAGTTCATCTCTCAATAAAGTTGTCCAATATCCAACTCTTAAAGGAAGAGCAGAAATTGCCCATTCGTTTTCACTTAGATACTTCAAAGTTAATAAAGATGTACCCGCATAAAATGAATTATTAAGTATTGGAATAGCTATATTTGCTCGGGCAAATTCAAAATCAATGCCTTTGAAAAATGTTTTACTAGACCCTGTAAAAATTGATTTGCTTGCATTTGAAGTCAGGAGGCTAAGGTTAAGTAATCCTATTTCCCAGCTTGAATGTTCGTGGTCTTTCCATTCAATATATGTTTCGGGAACACGGTTGAGAAAATCCAGCATAGACATACCAATGCCGAAATATGGAAAATATACTGTTTGCTCGTTATGAGTATAATCATTATTAGCAACTTGCGGCACCCATTTACCATTGTATCCAAAAGCGTATCCTAAATAAGCTCGGACATTTAATCCACCAATTGAACCAATATCCAAAGAACCTGATAAATTAATATATTGGGAGGGTAACAATCCAATTCCAGCAGCAGGGGTAAATGCAATATATGGGATTTCTTCGCGCAAAAAATATCGCTTACGGATGTAAATAGGTACAGTACTCATCAAATATTTTTCTGAGCGAGCATCGGGTAGAATAGCTTCAAAAATTGATGTACCAATGGTCCAATTTTTTGCATCTTGGAACCATCGTAATCGCCACTCGCTAATTCCAAAACGATATATTCCACCATTAAATACGTGGCCACTATTTCCCCGATAATATGATGAAGCATCTTTGTTAATGAAAACTCCAAATAGTCCTGTTCCTATCCCATGATTAAAATCTCCACCAATTGTTCCAATTGTTTCTAGCAGACCCAATCTAATAAAATTGGGATAATAGCGTGTGACTACGCTGTCCCGCTGTATTGTATTACGTTCTGATAGAATTTCGCGACTTGATGGGAAAACTGTGCCTTGATTTTGATTTACAGGAGAATTGCGAACAAAATGCTGATAAATTGTATCACGGTCCGTTATAGTATAAGTATCTTTTACTTCGCGAGTTATGCTTACGCATCCTGTTAAAGAAAATAGTAAATATAATGTTCCAAGATTTATAAATATAAAAGAAATCTTGTTTTTCATATTCATAATTTTTAATTAATTCTAAAATAAGTATTTTTAAATTACTAATTTTGAAATTTAACAAATTTTGAAAAATACAATTTATGGGAAATTATAATTTTAGCAATACTGAAGTTAAATGGCAAAAGATTTGGGAAGAAAAACAAATTTATAAAACTGAAATTGACAAAAATAAGCCAAAATATTATATATTAGATATGTTTCCGTATCCAAGTGGTGCAGGGTTGCACATAGGTCATCCGGAAGGATACACTGCTACTGATATTGTTGCTCGATATAAGCGAATGAAAGGATATAATGTTTTGCATCCCATTGGTTTTGATGCATTTGGACTTCCAACTGAAAGATACTCGATGGTCACAGGAATACATCCTGAAGAGGCGACAAAAACAAATATCGCCAATTTCCGCAGACAATTGAAAATGCTTGGATTTAGCTTTGATTGGTCCCGTGAAATAAATACAACTGACCCGAATTATTATAAATGGACACAATGGATGTTTTTGCTGATTTATAATTCTTGGTTCGATGATGTCCAGCAAAAAGCCCGTCCGATATCAGAATTACAAATACCCGAAAATTTAAAAGATGATAGAGAAATAAATGAATATATTGATAATAATCGATTAGCATATATAGCCGAAATTCCTGTAAATTGGTGCGAGCAACTTGGCACTGTCCTTGCGAATGAAGAGGTGGATGAATGGCGGGAGAAAGGCTATACCGTTGAGCGTCGCCCAATGCGTCAATGGATGATACGCATTACAAAGTATGCTCAACGCTTATTGAATGGATTAGATGATCTTGACTGGCCTCAATCTACTCTTGAAATGCAAAGAAATTGGATTGGTAGAAGCGAGGGAGCAGAAATCAATTTTGAAATTGTGAATTCAAAAGATATTATAAAAGTATTCACAACACGACCTGATACGCTTTTTGGTGCCACTTATCTTGTGTTGGCTCCCGAGCATCCACTTGTAATGCAAATTACAACTAAGGACCGATATGAACAAGTAAAAAAATATATTGAGGAATCTTCCAAGAAATCCGACCTTGAACGTACTGAGCTTTCAAAAGAAAAATCAGGAGTATTCACTGGATGCTACGCAATAAATCCTGCAAATAAGAAACCTATTCCAATATGGATTGCTGACTATGTGCTTGGTCATTATGGAACGGGAGCAATAATGGCAGTGCCCGCTCACGATGAACGAGATCACGAATTTGCAAAGCAATTTGGTTTGCCAATTTCCCCTGTTGTCGCTCCCGCCGATAATTCAGAATGGAATTTTGAAATTGCTGCATATTCTTCTTATGAAGGGGTTAGCATCAATTCTGAAAATGACGAAATCTCACTGAATGGATTACCAACCCCACAAGCAAAAGAAAAGATTACGCAATGGCTTGAAGCAAAGAAAATAGGAAAAGCAAAAATCCAATATAAGCTGCGCGATTGGCTTTTTTCTCGTCAAAGATATTGGGGGGAGCCAATTCCTATAATATTTTTCGATGACGGCACAAAGCGAGCATTGGATCCGGATGAATTACCGTTAAAATTACCAAAAATAACAGATTTTCAACCTGCGGGTACAGGCGAATCCCCACTTGCAAAAGTTCCCGAATGGGTATCCTTTATTGATAAAAAGACAGGCAAGCACGGGCGTTATGAAACTAATACAATGCCACAGTGGGCTGGCTCTTGTTGGTATTATTTGAGATATTTGGATCCGCACAATAATGAGTTCTTTACTTCAAAAGAAAGCGAGCAATATTGGATGACACCAAATGGCGTCGACTTATATGTGGGAGGCGCTGAGCATGCTGTCTTGCATTTGCTTTACGCGCGGTTTTGGCATAAATTGCTTTATGATTACGGCTATGTTTCAACTCCTGAGCCTTTCCATAAGCTATTTCATCAAGGCTTAATACTTGGAGCTGATGGACGCAAGATGAGCAAATCTTTAAATAATGTTATTAATCCAGACCAAGTCGTGGCTGAATATGGTGCTGATGCTCTGCGTTTGTTTGAAATGTTTTTAGGTCCTTTAGAACAATCAAAACCCTGGTCAGAAACAGGAATCGAAGGAATTTCGAGATTTTTAAATAAAATATGGCGACTTTATATTGATGAAGATGGTGGATTATCTCCAAATATTCAAGATATTCAATTGAATAAAGAACAAGAATATTATTTGCATATAACAATCAAAAAAGTTGGCGATGATATTGAGCATTTGCGATTTAATACAGCAATTTCGCAAATGATGATATTCATAAATATATATTCTAAATACGATATCTTCCCATTGCAATCAGCGGAAAATTTTATCAAATGCCTTGCTCCTTTTGCGCCACATTTTGCTGAGGAAATATGGTCAAAATTGGGCAATAGTAATTCTATATTCTTTTCTAATTTTCCTGAATATATTGAAGAAAAGACAATACTCGACGAAATTGAAATTGTTATTCAGGTGAATTCTAAAATTAGACATAAGCTCACAATTCCATTGAATTCCACGCAGGATGAAATTTATTCAGTTGCTATACAAGAAGAAAATGTCCGTAAATATATTGAGGGTAAGCAGATTAAAAAAGTAATATTTGTTCCAAATAAATTGCTAAACATTATAATCTGAAAAATTATATTTATCGAAATCAAAATTATTTTGCCTCAAATTTTTTAGAACAGATTTATAAGTAGCCAGAATAATAGCTAAAGGCATCCATAAAGAAGCTGTTATATGAATATTTGCAAGGAAAAAACTATTGAATATAATTAAAATCCAACTATAGACGGCTATTGATTGTAAAGTATTCAATTTATTATTATGAACATTGCTAATAATTTCAGGTTTTCTAAGAAACAAAGAAATTTTGGTACCATAAAAAACAAGACCTAAAAAGATTATTGTACCAAATAGTCCCATTTCTGCAATTATTGCAAATAATGAAGAATCAGCAAATCGCATATTAGATAAAGGATGATAATATGTATTTCCTAATCCAATTCCAACTATTGGAGATGTAAAAAATATATCGACTGCATTTTTAAATGAATTCAATCTCCCTGGTGTAGACTCACCCGTTATAGGTTCAATACCTGGTTTTGTAGATAATAAGCCTGATACTCGCTCGTTGAAAAGACTTACAATACTTGTTTGAGTTTCTTTTTGGAAATAATAATCGAAAATTCCTACCGTAATAAGCAGCAAAATAATTGGAATAATAAATTTTCTTACTTTTAGTTTTTCAAAAAATATTAATAAAAACATAAATACAATGAAGCCTGATAACCCTCCAAGAGAAAAAGGTGTGAGCAATCCTAATATTACAGAAATAAATACTATAATATTTATAACTGGATTTTTTATAAATGGGCGAGAGCCTCTTACGAATGGAACTACAATATATAACAAATTAAATAGATTATAATAAGCAAGTGCAGATGGTTCCGGAAAAAAAGAAGTAGCGCGAAAGAAGTTGCCAAATCGCAAAGATAATTGCACTGTCTCGCCCTGAACTTCCTTCATACCACGTTGTTCAAACGAGACATTTGTAATTTTTATCCAGGCTAGTGGTAAATCATATAAACGTGCAAAAATCTGATATATTCCAAATATATTAACAAAAAAAGCACAGATTAAAACAACCTTTATGGCATTATAAAATGCATCATCATCAACCTCAGCAACTACAAATAAAAAAGTAAATATAATGAAGAAAATATAATGGATAAATGTCTTAGCAAATTGAAATATTTGAACTGACCCTCCCCAAAATATTAATCCGATGCCCGATAATAATGCTGCTAAAATTGATAAGTAAAGAATGTTTGTCAATGGTCCCTTGAGGATTCTGAATTGCCTCTTTTCGACTACTAATTGAAAAAAAACTGTTATTATCATTAATCCCATTAGCAAATCAGTCAAAACTACACCATATCCTGAAATCTGAAAAACTTGAAAAAGAGATGCTAAATTAGAAATCCAAAGTAAAATGATAAATATCTGAGGAATTTTAACCATTTAATTTAATTTTGCAAAAAATAAAACTTCAAATTTAATTATTCTTTTACTATTTTTGGATTATTATGGAATTTGACTTTTCAAAAACTGTTATTAAGTTTGAAAATAATCAGGAAACCGTAGCTTTTCCTGAAGAAATTACAACATTGGATGTAGAAATTCCTGCTAAGGTTATACTTTTCAATGATGATTGGCACACGTTCGATGAAGTTATCGCTCAATTAATTAAAGCAATACAGTGTTCTGCGGATTATGCAGAAAATCTTGCATGGGAAGTGCATAACAATGGTAAAGCAGTCGTTTTCGAAGGAGAACTATCGGAATGCCTACGTATTAGTTCTATACTTGAGGAAATTGCCTTACATACTCAAATTGAATATTAAAAAAAAGACTTTAGTCTTCTGATCTCTCTTCATCATTTTGTAAATCGTTAATCTCTTCATCGGGTGATGCTTCTACTGATGTTGCGTCGCTTTCTACTGTATTATTTTGCATTGTCTGAGCTTGAGTTTGTATTTCTTTTTTAGCAGCCCAATCTTCAAATGATATTTCCTCTGTAGTAGCATATCCAAGCAATATTTCAAATAATTTTTGTTCTTTTATTCGTTCCATTAATTCTACATTTTTCTTAACTAAATCCATTGCCGCGTCTGTCGATAAATTCTGGAAATATCTTTTTTGCTTTTCAATAAATACTTCAATATCGCTATCCTCAATCTCAACACTTTCTAATTTATATAGCTTTGACTTCAAGAGTTCCCACAATGCTATTTTCTTCGGAGCATCACCAGCGTACTCTAATAATTTTGAATCAATACTTGTTTCTGTTTCAGGTATATTATATCGCTTTTTAATTGCCTTTAAAAAATCTTGCTTTGCATATTCCATTAGCTGCTCAGGGACTACTAAATCCCAATTATCTTGAATTAGGCGTTCGCGAAGTTGGTCATACATTTCATTTTGTGCTTCATCATCCCAAGAATCTTGCAATTCTAATTCAATATTATTCCGCAATTCTTCTAATGTATCATATTTATTTTGAGATACACGTCTTGCAAATTCATCATCAATTGCAGGTGGTATAATTTGAGTAATATCTGTTATTTCAATTTCAAATGTATGATGTGGGTCATTTGATGGTGAATAAATAAATTTCTCACCTTTCTTTCGATTTAAGAACGCATCTTTAAATTCTTGATCCATTCCCGGAGCATTTAAATATATCTCATCGCTATTTGTTTCGGTATGCTCATCTGATTCGTTTTCATTGCCTTCTTCTTCGTCTTCGTGGTGATGTTGAGTAGTAATATTAAACTTCACAGAATAACTATATGATTCAATAACATCTTGAGATTGGCGTTCAGCAAGTGTATATGCCATTTCGTCCAACCTGTTTTCAATTTCTTCATTTGTTACAATATGAACTGGTTCATATACTGTGAGATTTTCTTTATAATCCTTTATTTTGAAATCGGGTATTGTTTGGTATCCGATTATATATTTTATTCCTTCATCGGTTTTTTGTATATCAAGTAAATTTGGATTGCCAAGTAAAATTAGGTTTTCCTCGGTAGCTATACGTGGAAAATAATCATTTACAATTTCAATATTTGTGTCGGCTTCGATTGCCTTGCCATACATATTTTTTATAAGGTTAATTGGTATATGACCAGGTCGAAAGCCAGGAATTTTCAAATTCTTTTGTGCTTGTGAATAAGCTTTATCCAAAAATGGTTTTATTTCTTCATTACTCAAGAACAACTCAAGTTGATTCTCGCCATTTTCATTTTCTATTATTACTTTTTCCATAAATTATCCTTTTTTAAGTGCGGTCGGAGAGACTCGAACTCTCAAGAGTTGCCTCACTAGATCCTAAGTCTAGCGCGTCTGCCAATTCCGCCACGACCGCATATTGTTAATTATTTAAATTTTACAAAATTAGTAATTTTAATTAAAATAAAAGAATTTAACAAATCGAATATAATGAAGGAATAAAACATTACAATATAAAACTGACGCCCTCTATAGCGTTGTTCAAGCTACCCAATAGGTGATCCTCGCAACCTATACGCATACTTTTGTAACACATTTCATTAGAGTTCAAAATTTCCACTACTCTCAATGAATCGTATTTTCAATCTCGCAAGTTCATAATCTTCTATATTTTCCCTGAATTTATATCGGAACTTGCACGGGCAAATCCTTGCTCAATTAAATATGCAATTGCACGCTCTGCTTTTTCCTGCATTCCATTAACAATTGGCATCTCCTCTTCGGGAAAATCCGATAAAACATAATCAATTAACTCGCCGGGTCCAAAATTTCGCGATATACCACATCGCAATCTAATGAAATTTGGATTTTCTAATTCGGTGATAATTGATGCAATTCCATTATGTCCGCCGTCGCTTCCTCCTTGTTTTATATGAATTTTGCCAACGGGAAAATTATATTCATCTACTATTACAACTACTTTTTCGATTGGAATTTGATATTTTGCAATAATTTTTCTAATTGCAATTCCTGATGCATTCATATATGTCAATGGCAATGCGTACAAAATTCGATGATTATTTGATTCATCCAAATATAGAATATAATATTTTGTTTTATCAAAAACTTGCAAATTCTTTTTAGCAACAATTCTTTGAACTATCGAAAAGCCAATATTATGTCGATTATTAAAATATTCAAGTTTCGGATTTCCCAATCCTACAATAAGATAGTCAATATTATGATTAGAGGTATGCTTCAAGTTGGCTTTCACTGTCTAGAAGAACATCACGAGTTTTGCTCCCTTTAGAAGACCCGACAATTCCAGCTGCTTCCAGCTCATCCATAATACGCCCTGCGCGGGCATATCCGATTTTCATTCGTCTTTGTAACATTGATACCGAAGCTTGCTGCATCTGGACAACCAAGTGCGCAGCATCTGCAAAAAGTGGGTCGCGATCGTTTATATCAAACTCCTTACTATCTGAATTTTCTTCCTCTAAACTCGGCAATAAATATGGTTCGGAATACCCCTTTTGATTACCAATCAGCTCACAAATCCTTTCAACTTCATCAGTCGAAATAAAAGCATTTTGCACACGAATCGGCTTTGGAGTTCCTGGAGGCATAATTAGCATATCACCATTTCCAAGCAATTGTTCTGCACCTTGCTGGTCCAAAATTGTGCGAGAATCAATTCGCGAGGCAACTAAATATGCTATACGTGCAGGAAAATTAGCTTTAATTAAACCTGTGATAACATCAACCGATGGCCTTTGAGTTGCAATTACAAGATGAATACCGACAGCTCGTGCCATTTGTGCAAGGCGTGTGATAGGTTCCTCAATTTCTTTTGATGCTGTGAGCATTAAATCTGCTAATTCATCAACTATCACGACAATATAGGGCATTGGATAATGAAGCATATTCTCGCTTTTTGGCAAATTTCCTTGCTTAATTTTTTGATTATAATCTGAGATATTTCTCTGCCCCGCATCAGCAAGTATATCATATCGTCGTTCCATTTCTTTTACTGCTGCTTTTAGCACAATTACCGCATCCTTAGGATTTGTGATTATTACATCATCAATATCAGGTGAGGTTGCTAAATAATGCTGGCTAAGCATAGAATATTGCGATAGCTCAACCTTTTTTGGGTCGATAATTACAAATTTTAATTCTGAAGGATGAATTTTATATAATAATGAATTTATAATTGTATTTATTCCAACGCTTTTTCCTGAACCCGTTGAACCCGCAATTAATAAATGCGGCATACGTGTCAAATCATCCACATATACCTCACCATTTATTGTCTTTCCTAAAGCAATTGGCAATTTTGCCTTACTATTTTGAAATTTTTCGGATGATACTACTTCGCTAAATCGAACGATTGAAGGTTTTGAATTTGGTATCTCCACTCCAACTGTTCCCTTACCAGGTATTGGAGCAATAATGCGTATCCCTTTCGCCTTTAATGCCATTGCTAAATCATCGGCAAGCGCTTCAATTCGACTGATTTTTATACCCGGCGCAGGTACGAATTCATATTGTGTTACTACTGGTCCTGGTGTTATTGCAATATTATCAATTACAATTTTAAATGTCTCTAATTTTTCCTGTAATATCCTTGCATTCATCTCCAATTCTTCGCTCGGGACTACATTTTGCGTTGATGGTGGATTAAGCAATTCAATACTTGGAAATTTGTATTCTATCCTCTCATCCCAGTAATCAGAATAAATTAAAGAATGCAAATCTTCTCGATTTTGCTTCTCTATTGGTTGACTTAAACTAATTGAAATACTTGGCTTTGCCGGTTCTTTTTTTAGTTTTGGTGGTTCGGGTAGGGGAGAGGTGTTCGATATTTTTTCCTGGACAATTTGGTTTATTGTTTGTTCAAGATCAATATTTTGTTTTATTGTTTCTGATGGTACAATAGTTTCTTTTGTATCTGGAATTTGCTTTTCAATAAGTTCATTGCTTTGTTTTAATTCATTAACGTCATTTTCATTTGGTGAAATTGGCTCTGGAATAAAAGCTGCTTGATTTATATCTTCATTTTTTTCATTATATCCTAAATTATGCTCCATATCAATTTCTTTTTGAATTTGGGGATTGCTAACAGTAATTTTTGCAAAATCAATTGCTTGTATTTTAGGAACATAATTTACCGATGGTTGAGGTTTTTGCGCCTCATATTGTGGTTGCTTTATAAGAATTTTTAAATCCTCTTTCTTTTGTGGATTTGTAGAAATCTGTTCAATATGTTTCCCAGGTTCTCTAATTATGGGGGGTTCTTGAGGCTTTGGCGTTTCGAGACGTGTATTATTAATTATATTATTTTGTGCCTCATTATTGCCTTCATCATTGAAATTTTTAGATTTATCTATTTCAGGTTGATGCTCTCGTTTAAACACTTCCCTTATTCCATTGCTTATATTGGATATTACCGTAGAGAATTTGAAATTTAATTTATAGAAAATAGATATAAAAATAATAGAAATAAATAATATTAAACTTGTTGTTATTCCTAAAAGATTATTTGAGATAGCAGCAAGAAAATATCCTACTCTTCCGTACCATTCAAAAGGAATATTGCCGATCCAAGTAAATTTGGATAATACACCCAAAAATCCAGATATAAGCAAAGTCAAAAGTAATCCAAAAGAAATATTAGAAATTACTTGAGGTGAGATTCTAAACTTGCGATATAATTCAATTGAAAAATAGATTAAAAGTAATAGCAAAATTAATACTGCATACCCAAATGTGCCATTAATTAATATATTTGAAATATATGCCCCTAAAAGTCCAAGCCAATTTTGAGTAATTGATTGGCGAGCTAATATCTCGGGGTCTTTTTTGATTATCCCTAACAAATCATTTAGCGTTATGCTTGATGCAGCAATATCCTGTCGAGAATATGAAACAATTGTCAGTATAATAAATATAGAAAAAATAATTAGCAGAATAGATATTATTCTTAATTGTGTTTTAAAAGGACGAGAGGGTGAATTTGGTCTTCCCTCATCATTATTCCTTGAGTTTTGATCATCCCTTTTTAAATGAGAATTTTTGAAATTATCTGGGTTGGCAGATATTTCTTTTTTTTCTGATTTCATTTCACAATTTTCTTTATGCTGCAATTACAAATATAGTAAAAAAATTTAAATATTTGATTTTTTTATGCTTAATCCTTCCATAATTGGTAATACTGGGAAAAGATTCCATGTAAAGCATATATCGAGGTCGTCATATAGATTATTTTGAATTAATTTTTGTGCATGGTCGCAAGTCCTCAAAAATCCAAATAAATCATTTCTATGATAAAGATACAAATTCCGCGACGCCCTTGCTGAATCGTTTAATTTGAAATTATCATTTTTTTGTGTGATATGCTCGACTATTCCCCCCAGACACAGAGCATCTTCATAAGAAAATGATTCCGAATTTCCCGCACATATTAAATCAATACTTTGGTATTCCTGAGTAGTTTCGTTCTGCTTAATTAGGTTGTCAATTTTATCGAGAACAATATTAAAATTTACAAACCCTGCGATAATCTTCATTTTTGAGGATTTTGCTTTTGTGAATAATGGAGTTCCATTGGTAGTTGTTAATATTATTGTCTTTCCCGATACTTTATCGTGAGTATATTCAGTGGGCGAATTTCCCGCATCAAATCCTGCGGGTTTATGTAAATTTTGTTCTCCTCCTATAAAGCGACTTGCCCTATCTAAACTTGTATATATATTCATTGCTTGCTCGGAGTTGATTGTTGGTATAATCTCCTTTGCACCGTTATAAAGCGCAGCACATATTGTGGAACTTGCCCGCAAAACATCACACATTATAACAATTGATTTCTCAAATTGGTTCTCATTTTCCTTGAATGTATGAGTAAAAAACAGATTTATATCCATAGATTATATTTTATGTTATTTGCAAAATTACAAAAATCAGGCTATTATTATTCTAGATTATCCTCCTCATCAATTTCAAAGCGGATTACGACTCTTTCTCCATCCGAACAAAATACTTCAATACTCTCTATCTCGCCATTATCATTTCTATTGACAACCACCGATGACTCGCCTGAATGAATTTCCTTAAATTCAGCGTGGGATGCAATATCATTCATAACATTAGCGTTTTCCGAAGAATGTGTGTGAATTACCCTGGTACGGTTTAAAGAATCGGGGTCGCTAGTACTAGGTAGAACAAGAAAATCCTTAAAATTTCTTATTAAATATTCTTGTGTAGATTGTCCCGGATTATCTTCCGATATGTTGGTTGTTTCTTTGATATTTTCACTTAAATATTCTTCATATTTTGGATACTCTTTTTGTGCATCCTTTGATTTGATAATCTTTGATGAAATTTTTGATGACTTCTCTTTTGTAAGTTCTTGTGCCAAATCATTAAATTCTTCGGGTGTTATTAATTTTTCAATTTTAATATGTTCGTTTTCATCATCTGCCTTCTTTTGATTTTTATCTTCCATTTAAACCTCTATTAATATTATTAATTTTTTCATAAATGTGTAATTTTGATTTTTTTAAATTAATCAATATGAATGAAATTATCGAAAAAATTGAATATTTCAATCAATTTGACGAAATTCCAAAGGACAAATTAAGCGAATTTAATGATTATGTGAATTCTTTTTTAGATCTTTTAAATAAAGGCAAAATAAGAGCAGCAGAAAAAAATGAAGCAGGTAAATGGATTGTCAATAATTGGGTAAAGAAAGGTATTTTGCTACTGTTTAAATTCGGCAGATTGATGGATTATTCACCCGACGTAATGTACAAATACTATGATAAGTCAACATTGCCTCTGCATTATTTTACTTTAAATGATAGAGTGAGGATTGTCCCGGGCGGAACTAGCATTCGTTCCGGATCTTATATCGCCCCAACTGTTATCATTATGCCACCTGCTTATGTTAACATTGGCGCCTATATTGATAGTGGGACATTGATTGATTCCCATGCTCTTGTCGGCAGCTGCGCTCAATTAGGAAAAAATATACATTTAAGTGCTGCTTCTCAGATTGGTGGTGTGCTTGAACCATTGAATGCAATTCCTGTTATTATCGAAGATGATGTAATGATTGGAGGAAATTGTGGTGTATATGAAGGCGTGATTGTTCACAAAGGTGCAGTTCTTGGAACGGGTGTAATACTCAATTCATCAATGAAAGTTTATGATGTTGTAAATAATCGAATTTTACAAGCAAGCGATACATCTCCACTTGAAATTCCCGAAAATGCTGTGGTTATTTCAGGCTCACGTGGTATTAATACAGAATTTGCAATTGAAAATAAGCTTTCTCTTTATACACCATTAATTATAAAGTATAAAGATGATAAGACGACTTCCAAAATTACTCTGAATGATTTACTCCGTAAGGAATTTTAATGGCTAATACCAAAGTAGTCATCAAAAATATATTTAGCCTTACAGTAGCCGAAGCTGTAAGCCGTATCTTGACATTTATTTATACACTCTATCTTGCACGTATTCTATCTCCATCAGGCTTTGGAATGATAGGATTTTCAAAATATGTTATCGCCATATTTCTTATCATTGCTGCACTCGGACTTGATTCCATTGGGACGCGTGAAATTGCTAAAGACAAATCAAATATAAAGCCAATTGTAAATAATATATTCACAATCAGGTTGTTTTCTTCTCTTTTGGTATATTTTCTTCTGTTATTTTTTATCGCCTTAATGGATTTTCCAATTAATGAAAAGATCGCAATAATGATAATGGGTGTAAATATCTTTTCGAATTCATTGCTTCTGAATTGGACATTTCAAGGACTTCAGCGTATGGAAGTTTTTGCTATGCGCTCAATTATTGTAAATGTGCTTAATTTTTGCGGTATATTCCTTTTGATAAAAAATCCCGGAGATACTCTTATTGCTATTGTAATCATTGTTGCAAGCTCTTTAATAAATATGTTATGGCTTTTATTTTATTATTCTCATCAGTATGGAAAAATTTCATTAGAATTTGATTTAGAATTATGGAAAAAGCTTCTGAAAAGTTCAACTCCAATTCTTTTATCTCTTGCGTTTGTTGCAATTTATGATAATATTGGTATGATTCTATTGAGATTGGAAAAATCAAATTATGAAGTTGGCATTTTTACAGCAGGATATAATATTCTGCAAGTTGCTATGTTAGCATCCACAATTTTGCAAAATGTATTCTTTCCAATATTTCCCGAGAAAAAGACAAAACCCGATAGATTAAAAATAGTCAAAAATTTTTCTCGATTAAATTTTGCGGTTGGCACTTATGTTTCGCTCTTTATTTTTGTATTCGCAGAATATATTGCTATGCTTTTTGGTGAAAAATATATAAGTAGTATTAGTGTAATAAGAATTCTAATGATTTCAAATTTAATAGTCTTCTATACTTTAACATTATATTCTCCATTAATTGCCTGGGATAAAGAGCGACAGGTTTTCTTTTCAAATTTAGCGGGTTTAATTGTCGGAATTACTGCAAATATTATATTAGTACCCATATTTAGTGAAAATGGAGTGGCAATTTCTTCTGTTCTGTGCGAATTCGCTGTATTAATCGTTGTCAGCATTCTTTTCTATAAAGAATTTCACACAATATTGCTTCTCGATTTTCTCAAATACTTCATTATTGCAGCAATTGCTACTATACCGTTCTTTTTCTTGCAATCTAATATATATCAAGCAATTGTATCAATGTTCTTGTCAATTGGTTTATTCATTTTGCTTAATTTCATATTTAAAACAATTACAGTTTCAGAAATTAAAATGTTATTAAAAAAATGAAATATGATTATCTTATTGTCGGGGCAGGCTTTGCAGGATCAGTTTTAGCAGAACGCCTTACAAATAATTTACATAAAAATATCCTTTTGATTGATAGACGCAGCCATATTGGTGGTAATTGCTATGATTATCAAAATGAATTTGCTATTACAATTCAAAAATATGGTCCCCATATTTTCCATACTAATTCTAAAAAAATTTGGGATTATATTTCGCAATTTACTGATTGGCACTATTATTTTCATAAAGTGCTTGCATCGATTGATGGAGAGCTTGTGCCAATTCCATTTAATTTTAACTCGCTTTATCAGCTTTTTCCATCAAATTATGCCCAAAAAATTGAGAAGAAATTGCTCGAAAATTATCAATTTGGTTCCAAAATTCCAATTTTTAATCTTCTGCAATCCAATGATAATGATTTGAAATTGCTTGCTGATTATATCTATAAAAACGTATTTCTTGGCTATAATTTAAAGCAGTGGGGTATTAAACCTGAGGAACTTGATCCTTCCGTTGCAAATCGTGTCCCAATTTTGCTGAATCGAGATGATCGTTATTTCCAAGATAAATACCAGGCTATCCCCGCTGAGGGTTATACCAAAATCTTTGAGCGAATGCTTGATAATCCAAATATTGAATTGCGATTAAATACAGACTACAAAGATATATTACATAACACACAGTATGATAATCTAATTTATACGGGTGCTATTGATGAATTTTTTGATTATGAATATGGTGAGTTGCCTTATCGGAGCTTGCGATTTGCAAATAAAAATTTAAGCATTGAACAATATCAGCCTCTTGCTATTATTAATTATCCAAATAATTATGATTTTACCCGTATTACTGAATATAAATATTTCCTTAACGAAAAATCAAATTCAACAACAATTTCTATTGAGTATCCGGAAGTATTTGAAATAGGGAAGAACGAAAGATATTATCCAATTCCGAAAGAAGGAAATCAAAATGCTTTTGAAAATTATGTCAGAAAAGCACAATCTTTACAAAATGTGAGATTTATAGGCCGCTTAGCTCAATATAGATATTATAATATAGACCAAGTAATTGGAGCGTCTCTTAAAGAATTTGAAAAAATTCTACAAGAAATTAAAATTTAAAATTCGCGCCGAAAATAGCGCCAACTTTCTTTGATGATAACCATTTGCCCTGGTCCGAATATAGGAGAAATCCTCCCTCAATACCACAATAAATACCCAAATATTTAATGCCGTTGTATTCTAACTGCATATTCAATCGAGTTAATGGTCCGAGCGATGAACCACCTGCAAATAGTTGAGCAACGGGATGAATATTCAATATCTTCCATTGATTTGCATCATACCTTGCAGCAACTCCAAAATATGTTACATTTGGAGTTTGAGTATATTCTGTTGAATTTGCACTATTTAAATATATTTGCGAAAAAGGTTCATTCCCAAATTCTGCACCAAAACTAATATTTGGAAATGTTTCCAAAAATACAGAAACACAATAATTTCCAAATATTGACGAGTTTTTTTGTATATTTTTGACAGGATTTGTAATTGCTGAATTTATATGGTACTGTATTAAAACAGGTGGTAAATCGCGCTTCGATACTTTGAAATTTTGCAAATCAAATTTATTAGAATTGATATTTCCAATTTCTTGATTTCTTTTAATTTGAAAACTCTCTTGCTGCAAATTATCCATATTTGCAAATGCAATATCCTGTGGATTATTATTTATTGAAAGTTCTGTATTTACCGTTTGTGGGATTACTCTTTCAACAAAAATTGGAGTATTGGGTAAAGAATTCAGATTTACAACTTGATTGGCAACGATGGGCTTAGCTGTTAAATTCTTTAAAATAGGCTTTTGTGTGATAGAATTCAAATTCTTTCTACTATATTCTTTATTTCCAATTTTCTTTTGTTCATCATTTTCAAAATTATTTGTAATTTTATTTTGATTTGTTGAAATATTATTCAGAGAACTAATTTGCTGTGGTGATTTTGAGTGTTTATAATCAGATTGACTATTTTGTTTCCCATTATTAAATCCCAAAAATAGAGGTAAAAGCATAAGCAAAGCAAAAATACCTGTCATTACAGTGTGTTTTAGAGATTCAAGAAATTTTCCAGGTAAGGGTTGCATAGTTTCAGCTTTTGCAAATATTTTATTTGTATATTCAATAGGTACAGTCACTTGGCTTGCATCAACATCGATTGCCTTATTAATGCTAATATAATCGAGGAAATCCTCTTGCAAATTTGGATTATAAGCAAGTTTCTGAAATGCAACCTGACGGGATTCCTCGTCAAGATTGCCTTCAAGCAATTCCAGTATTAGCTTCTCATCTTCATTCAATTCATATATTTCCATATCTACACCATTTTTCTAATTTTTTTTGATTTATTTGTCATTATTTGTTTTAGTTTTTTCTTTGCTCTAAAGATTCTTATTTTAACATTTTCCATTGTTTCGTCTGTGATTTTAGCGATTTCCAAATAACTTAAATGATTATACTCTCGCAGGATTAAAATTTCTTTCAATTGTGGCGGCAGTTGCTCAAGCGCATCCTGTAAATTTTTGATGGTATCTTCTCTATTGCTCTCACTTATAGAATCAGTTTCTTCACTTGAATCTTTATAAGAATTAATATAATTTCTTTGCTTCTCATCATTTTTGAGCTTGTTCAATGCTAGATTATGCGCCATCCTATATAAGTATCCTTTGAAATTATCAATATTGTCCAATTTCCCTTCAACTCCGAGCTCATATATTTTCAAAAACAAATCCTGATATAAATCTTTTATAAAAAAACTATCCTTTAAAAATTTATAAAAATATAAATACAAAGATGGAGAATATCGACTATACAAAGTCTCAAAAGCTTGAATACTCGCATTGCTCTTTTCTTTGAACAACTTTATGAGTTCCTCATCACTTATATTTTCAAAATTTGCATTCATACTTTACTATAAGACAATCGAAAACGCAAAAAGTTACACTTTTTTTAACAATTTTTAAATTTTTTTATAATATTTTTAATTTCATTAATCAAATTATTAGCTGAAGTTTCGTCTTTTGCTTCAGCAATTATTCGAATAATAGGTTCAGTATTGGATTTCCGAATTTGTATCCACGAATTATCTAGAAAAATCTTTAATCCATCCTCATTATTTATTTTATAATTTTTATAATTTAAACGAATTTGTCCGAAAATTTGTTCAAAATCTCCCTCTAATTGCATCTTTGTTTTAACCATTGCATATTTTGGTAACATTGCTTTTAATTCACTTAATTTTTTATTTAATTTCCACATTAAAGCAAGCACAAGTGAAGTGCCTATAAGTGAATCCCTGCCATAATGTAAATGTGCATAAATCACACCACCACTTCCTTCTCCACCAATGCTAGCTCCCGTATCTTGCATCTTGTTTACAACATTAAGTTCCCCAACAGGTGAACGGTACACTTTTGCACCGTATCTTGATGCAATATCCTCAACTGATTGAGTTGTAGAATGATTTACAACAATAGATATTTCCGATGGATTTGGTGATAGCTCTAATACTGACCAAACTGCAAGCACAATAGTATTTTCTTCTCCAATTGGAATACCATTCTCATCAATAAGTACAAGTCTATCAGCATCAGGGTCTACTGCAATTCCTATTTGTGAATTTGACTTGCGAACTGCATTGCATAGATCAATTAAATTTGCAGGTAATGGTTCAGGAATATGTGGAAAATCGCCACTTCTATCACAATATAATTTATCGACACTACATCCTAATCTTTCAAGCAACATTGGAATTGCATGTGATCCTGAAGCATTTACTGCATCGACTGCTGCTATTAAAGAAGAATTTTTTATTGATTCCCAAAATGGCAATTCCATTATTTTATCAATATGGAAATCTATTGCATCATTTTTTATAATAACTTTACCTTTTTGATCTGAAACGCGATTTGTTATATACAAAGTTTCAGGATCATATCCATTATCAACATAATACCATAGCTTTTCATTTTGCTTTTTATCGAAAAATGTTCCTCCATTGTTAATGAATTTTAATCCATTCCAATCATCAGGATTGTGTGATGCTGTTATTACAATTCCCGCTGACGCTTTACTTGATTCGGTAATTAATTGTACAGTTGGAGTTGGTACAATTCCAAGTGAAATTATATCCCAACCCAAATCTATCAAAAGATTAATAATTTCATCTTCAATCCATTCTCCGGATTGTCTTCCATCACGACCAAGTACAATTTGCCCCCTTGATATGCAATTTGCTAAAGCATAAATATAATTTTTAACAAGTTTTTGGCTTAAACAACCATCGCTAATTGTTGCCCTCAAACCTGATATTGAACGAATAATTGGCATAATATTATTTATAAAATTACTAATTTAATGAATTATTAAATTTTAACAAATGCTTAATCATAAACAATTGCTTTATCAAGCACGAAAAATTGCCATTGTCAGAACTGATAGAATAGGGGATATGATTTTAACACTTCCAATGTTTCGTGTGTTGCATTTGATTAATCCAAGTGCAGATTTATATTTAATTTCTAGAAAATATACTGAGCCCGTTTTCAAGGGTGTAGACGAAATTTCTGATTATTTTTTGATAGATAATAATTCATTTGATAATATTTTTAAAATAAACAAGTTTGATGTAGTTTTTTTCCCGCATCCTGTCAAAAATGAAATATTTTCAGCTTATAAAAATAAAATTCCATTGCGTGTGGGAAGCGGTTATCGTTGGTATTCATTTTTTTTAAATCATCGTGTTTATGAACATAGAAAATATGCAGAAAAGAATGAGGCAGAATTCAATCTTGACCTGATATCGGATATTACAGGAGAAAAATATAATGTTGAATTAATTCCCCCAAAAGTAGATAACAATTCTCTGGAAAAAATAAATCATATTCTTAAAAATAAAAATATTGAAAAATTCATTATAATTCACCCTGGGGGAGGAAAATCAGCTCCTTGTTGGAGTGCAGAAAATTTTGCCAAATTAGCTCAGATGATAGAAATAAATTATAATTTATTTATTATCATCACAGGAACTGATGAGGAAGAAGATTTATGTAATACAGTAGAAAAAAATTTGAAAAACTCTATAAATTTATGTGGCAATCTCTCCCTTGACGATACAATAGCTCTTATTTCCAAATGCGATACATTAATAAGTAATTCGACGGGTGTAATTCATATTGCTGCGGCTTTTGATAAGAAAATATTAGGATTCTATCCTAATTCTTTGCCAATGAGTGCCAAACGCTGGGGACCTATGAATAATAAAAATATAATATTAACACCTCATTATAATAATATAATCGATAAAGATAATTTGGATTTAATTACATTTGACGATGCCTTTAATTCTTTCCAGAAATTAATTAATCTCTAATAAATATTTAATTTTGAAAATTTATATAATTCAAAAAAATGGAAAGAACCGAACAAGAATTGCGCCGTCTGGAAGAACTCGATTTACTTGAACAAGCTGGTATAAATGCTTACCCATACTCTTTTGATAAAACTCATAATGCAATTGAGATTTTGAATAATTTTTCCGATGATAATCCTGAGAAATTATCTAATGTTTCAATTGCAGGGCGTATTATGGCAATTAGGCGAATGGGCAAAGCAACGTTTTGTCATATACTTGACCAGACGGGGAAAATTCAAGTCTATATTAGAAAAGATGATATTGCTGATTTCTATGATAATTTGAAATATCTCGATATTGGAGATATAATTGGTGTAAAAGGATTTGTATTTCGAACAAAGACGGGTGAAATCACTGTTCATACAAAGGAACTGCAATTGCTTTGCAAATCAATTACGCCGTTGCCCATTCCAAAAGAAGAAATCGATGAAGAAGGAAATAAAATTATTCACGATCCATTTACTGATAAGGAACTTCGTTATCGCCAGCGTTATACAGATTTAATTGTGAATTATTCAATTCGCGATGTATTTATAAAACGTTCAAAAATTATTTCGCGAATGCGACGATATTTTGATGAAAAAGGTTGGCTCGAAGTCGAAACTCCAATTTTGCAACCGATTTATGGCGGAGCGTCAGCCCGTCCCTTTATTACTCATCATAATGCGCTTGATATTGATTTGTATCTCCGAATCGCAGATGAGCTATATCTGAAAAGATTGATTGTTGGTGGTTATGAGGGTGTTTATGAAATAAGCAAAAATTTTCGAAATGAAGGAATGGACAAAATGCATAATCCTGAATTTACAGCTATGGAAATCTACGTTGCCTATAAAGATTATGAATGGATGATGGAAATGACCGAGGATTTAATTTATACAATTGCAAATGATGTGCTGGGAACAGTTAATATCGAATATGATAGCAATGAAATAAGCTTGCAAAAGCCATTCAAAAGAGAAAGAATGTTCGATCTATTCAAAAAGTATATAGGCAAAGATATATTTGGGGCGACCCTTCTGGATTTGCTCAAAATTGCTGATGAACATAATATAGATTTGCCACCAAATGCACCGTATTCAAAGGTTATTGATGAAATATTTAGCGAGCTTGTTCAACCTAATTTAATTCACCCTACATTTGTTATGGATTATCCTATTGAAATATCTCCACTTGCAAAAAAGCATCGCACTCAAAATGGATTAGTTGAAAGGTTCGAATTATTTATTAATGGATTTGAAGTTGCAAACGCATTTACTGAATTAAATGATCCACGCGACCAACGTGCTCGATTGGAGCAACAAGCTTTGGAACGTGCTAAAGGTGATGAAGAAGCAATGGTATTGGATGAAGATTTCCTTCACTCGCTTGAGATTGGTTTGCCTCCAACAGCAGGGCTTGGCATTGGCATAGATAGACTTGTTATGCTTTTAACAGGTCAGACTTCAATAAGGGACGTTATATTTTTCCCTCAATTGAAGCCTGAAAAACCTGCTAAATAAATTGATATAATTAGCGAGAAATAATTATTGGCTTTACTAATCTATTTTTGTCTGTTGTAAGAGCAATGAAATAGGCACCATTTGCGATATTATCAATTTTGCATTCAATATAATTTGCTCCCGTTTCATAATATTTATTTGCGAAATCCTTAATCAAATTACCTTGCAAATCAAACAATTGCACCTGAGCAAATCCTGATTTATTTAAAGCAATTTCTATTGTAAATTTTCCCAAAACGACAGGGTTAGGATAAATTTCGATAAATTCATTCAGGATTTCATTATTTTCAACAGAAGTTCCAATCTGAGTAATTTGTGTGATTTTATTAATTTCAATGTTCTTAAAAATTTCCCAAGATGATGAATGATTCCAGAGAATTTCAACTCGGTCTATAGAGGAAGAGGTGCCTAATCCAAAATGTAAACGATAAGGTTTTTGCATGCACCGACCATGCCCTACCATTACTTCTTGGGTTAACATTTTGCCATCAGTTGTATAAACTTTCACTTTTGAACCAATTGCAAATTTATTGCATTCTTTCCCAACTAAATCAAGTTCAATCCAATTATTTGAATTTTTTATATAGTTTTTATAAATTTTAAAATTGTTATCTTGTGAAAGAACTAAATCTAGCATTCCATCATTATCAAAATCCACCCATAAAGCATCGTTTTCGCAAGTAATTTTATCCAGGCCGCAATCATACGATATGTTTTCAAAATTGTTGTTAGGTAATTGATGAAACATTTTCGAATATCTGCAAGTGGTAGATGCAGGTATAAACAAATCAGCAAGCCCATCATTATCCATATCGCCCCACGCTCCGCCGCAATACGTTTCTTCAAAATCAATTCCAAGACCTGTTAATCCTGTTGATAAGTTGTAAGTATCATAGAGAGTTGCCTTAACATTATTGTAAATAGTTGAAGCATGATGACCTTGAGGTAGCCAATTTGCATAACATAAATTTGGCAAGTACAAATCTTGATTACCGTCATTGTCGTAATCATACCAATCGCACCCCGTTCCGTAATCAGAAACCTTTTGATTTCCAACTTGATTTCTGTCAATTTTTTTAGAATCAGCTACATCAACAAAATTAAACAATCCTTGATTTTCCCATAATTCATCCGATTGAAAATATCCATTTGTCACATATAGATCCTGTAATCCATCATTATTATAATCTACAAATTGGCAGGCTGTGCTTGCTCGCGCGGGGTTAGTTTTGCAAACCAGACTTTGATTCATAAACATATAATTCCCATTATTCTTAAAGAAGTAGTTAGATAATACTGTTGGTGGATCGGTTGCTGTAACAGATTGAGCAACAAAAAAATCAGGAAAGCCATCATAATTTGCATCAGTAAAGCTAAAGCCTGAAACATTCGTAAATTTAGTCATTGCTAATTCTTTCTTTGTTAAATTCCCACTGCCATCATTTATATATAATACATTTGAGGTAGAAGCATCTTTGCTGGAAAAAAGAAAGAGAATATCTAGATCTCCATCGTTATCAATATCTACAAATGAATTTGCTGATGGGTTCCCTTCCAAGCCTAATTTATTAGTCATATCTTGCAAGCCAGTTCCATCAGAGCTTGCATACAATCTCCCTGATATAAGGAAATCTTGATACCCATCTTTATTAAAATCAGCACAGGCAATACTATTACCCGGAAGATTGAAAGATATTCCCAGGGTTCCTGTATAGTCACGAAAGTATTTCCCTCCTGGATTATCGGGAATAGAAGTATAAACTAAATCTGCAAAAAATGAATATTTGGCATAAGTCCATAAATACTCCGTAGAATCTGTATTCACAAAATATTGATAATAATAATCTGCAAGCCCTTGGCCAGGTTGACACGTTGGATTATATTGAGTTTGATTAGTAGCAATGTAACATTTTAGTGAGTTCTTTATGTTTACTGCAATAAATAATTGATGCCCATAAAAATAAACTGGATTTTGCAAATTAAAAACCACACCTACGGGAGTTTCAGAACCTGGGAATGTGTAATTTGCTGTTGCCAGTACATCCTGACCAGTATAAACAAATAATGCGGGAAGCGCTGAGCCGCCTTCATTTCCAAGCAATTTTACTTCCACTTCTGAGCCGCTACCAAACAAGTAAATGATAAATGAATTGATTAAAATGGGTTTACTTATTTCAAATCTTTGGAATTGCCAATCTGGTTTTATTTGTTCTGTATTAAAATAGCTGATTTGATCAGATGATGTCCAATATCGTAGTGTATCTTGTGCGTATAAAGATAAACTCGCAAATAATAAAACAACAAGAAAAAAAACCTTTTTCATTATTAACCTTATTGCTAAATCACTAAATGCAAAATACAAAAAAAACTTTTCATATTTATATTAATATATATAAGAAAAATTAAAATGTGTAAATGATTAACTTAATTTTATTTTCTAGATAAAATTTAGGTTTTTTATGATTGATTTTTATAAAACTAATAATCCATTAATTTTTGTAGAGCATTATATATTTGATCTTCAGTGACAAGTACGTCGTTCTCATACTCAGGAGCATAAGGTATATGACTGTCTTTTGATGCGCAACGTTCCACAGGGGCATCCAAATATTCAAATGCTTCTCGGGATATAGTGGCGGCAATCTCAGCTCCAAATCCTAATGTGTGCATATCCTCATGACAAATTAAAAGACGATTTGTTTTTTTTACAGAATTAATGACTATTTCTTTATCCCAAGGTAGGATTGTTCTCAAATCTATGACTTCTACTGAAAATCCTGTATCTTTTTGGAATTTCTTAGCTGCATTTATTGAATCTTTGAGAGTTAAGCCATAGCTCACAATGGTTGCATCACTCCCTTGGCGGACGATTCTCCCCTTGCCAAACGGTAGTAAAAAATTTTCATCAGGTTCATAAGTCGAAGAAAAAGGCAAGCGATACAATCCTTTATGCTCAAGAAATATTACAGGGTCTTGTAGCCTGCATGCAGTTTTAAGTAATCCCTTTGCCTCTGCTGCACTTGATGGATATGCAATTAATAAACCCGGGATATGTGCAAAAAATGCTTCGATATTCTGCGAATGATATAATCCACCGTGAATAAACCCACCAACAGCAACGCGAACAACCGCCGGTGCAGAAAAATTGCCATTAGAACGATAGCGTAAAGTTGCAAGTTCGTCCCGCAATTGCATAAATGCGGGCCAGATATAATCTCCAAATTGTATTTCGACAACAGGCTTGAACCCTCTAACAGCAAGTCCTATTGCAGTGCCAATAATTGAAGCTTCTGCAAGTGGCGAATTGAAGACTCTATCTTTTCCAAATTCATTTGTCAAACCCCGAGTTGCAGTAAATACACCACCTTTTGGGTCCGCAACATCCTCTCCATAAATTAGCATTTTCGGGTTCCGTTGCATTTCTTCTTTTAATGCGTGATTTATTGCATCAACCATAACAATTTTATGGTCTGTATCTTGTGGAGTGTATTCTGAATAAGGCAAATCACGGGTTTCTAAAGGGGCAAACACACAAGCTGTTGATTCTTTTGGATCAGCATTTGGTCTAGAAAGTGCCCACTCGGCTGCCTTTTCAATTTCCTTTCTAATTTCTTCTTTTATATCTGATACTTGTGAATTATCCAAAATTTGATGTTTTAAAAGATAATTTTCTAAATTTATAATTGGATCTTTATATAATCGGCCTCTTTCGAGTTCCTCTTTTGGCCTATATTTTTTTTGGTCATCACTCGATGAATGTGGTAAAAGGCGCTCGACTAATGAATGCAATAGAACTGGACCATTCCCTTGCCTCAAATATTCTTCAGCTCGCATTGCTGCATAATAAGAAGCTAAAAAATCAGAACCATCAAATGTAAGCATCAATAAATTTTCATACGCACTAAATGAATGAGTAACATCCGCTCCCATAGATTGAAATTCCCTTGAGACAGATATTGCATAGCCATTATCTTGAATATGGAATAAGACAGGTAATTTATCGCGGGTTGCCCAATTGACCGCTTCATAAAATTCGCCCTGGGAGGTTGTACCCTCCCCCGATGAAACATAAACAATTGCCTTGTCATTTAATTTTTTTGAAGCTATTGCTGTGCCAACGGCATTTAAATACTGAGTGCCCGTTGGTGAGGATTGAGTTGGCATATTTAATTTTAAATGTCCATAATGCCCTGGCATCTGTCTCCCACCTGCTGCGGGGTCCTCAGGTTTCCCAAAAGCCTGCAAAAAATATTCCTGCAATGTCAATCCTAAAGTCAAGGAGTATGCTAAATCCCTATAATATGTCCAAGACCAATCTTCCGTTGGATTAATATGCATACCTATCGCCACTTGAGTTGCTTCGTGACCGCTTCCCCCGATGTGGAAAAAAGATTTTCCTTGTTTTAAATAATTTAAGTGCTTTTCATCTACCATCCGTGCTGTTATTATTAAACGAAAAGCTTCTAAAAGTTTTTCGTCGCTTATATTAAAAATTTTATGAAACTCTTCATCTGAATTGCTTGAAGATATTAGGACTTGTCGATTATTTGATTTGACCTCGATTACGGTTTCGTACTTCGAATAATCAATTGACTTAGTAATTTCGTCTATTGCTGTAGTATTTTTTGAAGTAGTTGTCTTTTTTGCCATCTTTAAATAAAGTCTTATTTTTGAAAATAATAAAATATTAAAAAATAATTGACGTTTTTTTTTAGGTTTTATTAAATAATAAATTTTATTAACAAAAATATTTACAAAATTGAGTTGGGATTCAATAATAGGGCAAGTAAATCAAAAGCAAGTTCTTCAAAATTCTATAATTAAAAATCGAATTCATAATTCTTATTTATTCTATGGAAATGAAGGTGTGGGTAAAGTTGCTACTGCTATCGAATTAGCAAAAGTTCTAAATTGTCTTAACCCAGTTATTAATGGAAATTCAATTTCGGCATGCGATAATTGTCAATCTTGTAAGCAATTTCAAATGCTTTCGCATTCAAATTTGCATTTGATTTTTTCTCTACCCACACCCAAAAATGGCGATTCAAAAGCAGATGACTATATTTCTAGATTTTCTGATGAACAAGTAATTGATATCCAAAATCAAATTCAATTACTTGCAGAAAACCCTTATCATAGGATTCAATTACCGTCCGCTAATTCCATAAAAATTGACCAAATACGTGATTTAAAAAGAAAAATCTCTTTGCGCTCAGGGGTGGCAGGTAAACAAGTTGTAATCATTCTGAATGCTGAAGAAATGACTCCCGAAGCGAGCAATTCACTTCTAAAAACATTAGAAGAATCAGATCCAAATATTGTTATAATTCTTACAACATCCCGAAAAGAAGTTCTGCTTTCAACAATTTTATCTCGCACTCAACAAATATATTTTCAACCCCTTACTTATCGCGAGATCTATCAAAGAATTTTACAAAATTTTACAATTGAAGATAACACTGCCCGAATAATAGCTACATTAGCTAATGGATCCTATTCAACAGCCTTACAATATATCGAAAATGGATTTACTGATATTCGACTTGAATTTGTTGAGATTTTTAGAACTATTTTGAAAAAAAGGAACTATAGAATTGATTTTTTAAAAAAAATCGAAAAAATTATAAAAGAAGCAGACCAGAAAAGCATTGTAAATGGATTATTGCTTTTCCAAAGTTGGTTGCGTGATGCATTTAATTTGTCTTTGAACCCTAATAATCAAAAAATTATAAATAGTGACCAAATTGATGTATTAAAAAGCTTTGTGCATAATTTTAAAGACTATGATTTTTTAAAAGCATTTTCGAAAATTGAGTATTCATTAATATTAATTAAAAAAAATGTAAATATCCAAATTATTTTAGTAAATTTATTTTTGTCGTTAAGACAAATTGTTTATAAGAATAATTAGTTTAAGCAAATAATAATATTTGTTTTTATGCAATTTAATAGTGAAATTATAATAAATAATGAACATAATATATATCCAAAAGAAACCGAAAGCAATAATGATACAGAAAATAATATAGATGAGAACAAAGCTTGTGAAGTTATTGAGCAGATAGAGAATCAATCTAATTGCACAGAAAATGAAGCAAGAGCTTTTACTGAGAGGCAACATATATGTATCCAATTAGAAAATAAAGCGGACCAACTCACTCCGTCAAATACTGTCGAAATATGCTTTCAGAATAACCGTAAAGAAATATATTATAATCCACTTGGGTGGAAAGTCAAGTTTGGTGATTATGTCCTTGTCGAGACAGAAAATGGAATCGATTTGGGAAAGGTTTCAAGCGTTGGTATTGCTCCTTATCGAAAATTTGAAATTCATCTAAAACCCTATAATCCTGTTGTGCATTCTGTTAAGCATATAGCAAGTGCAAAAGAAATAGAGCGATATGAGCAAAATATTAATGATCAGCAAGAAGTTTTAGGAATTGTCAGGGACCTTGTGAAAAAATATAATATCGATATGAAAATCACAAATGCAGAATGGCAATTCGACAGGCATAGGCTCACTATTTTTTTCTTATCACCCCAAAGAGTAGATTTCAGAGAACTTGTTAAGGAATTAGCTAAAATTTTTAAAACAAGAATTGAATTACGACAGATTACAAATCGTGAACATGCAAAAAGATTTTGCAGTGGTGTTGGCATTTGTGGCTTATCAATATGCTGTAAAAGTTTTTTAAATGAAATGAAAACTATTACTATCGAGCACATAAAAATTCAGCAACTATCAACAAATGTTAGCAAATTAACAGGATATTGTGGAAGATTGAAGTGTTGCCTACTTTTTGAATATGATTATTACCTTCAAGAGGCTGAGAAATATCCTAAGATAGGCTCTGTGTTGGAACTTGAAGATGGTATATTTAAATTTGTTAAGTTCGATATTTTTAAAAATACTTGCTTCTTTATTAGCGAAGATTTTCATAAACAAAAGACATTTACCCTTGAAGAAATTAAAGTGTTTGCGGACCAACATCGCATTTTAGAGCCAAAAGAAGAAGAGCAACCTTTGCAAATTGATGAGAATCTTGACGATATTGAATTCGATGAATATCTCGGCTTTTCGTAAGCAAAAATTTAATTGAAATTTTCTTCAAAGCATTTTAACCACATTATAATTTTTTAATTTTGAAAAAAATAATAATATTATGAAAAGAGTACTTGTATTTTTATCTCAGGGTAGCGAGGAAATGGAGGCAATAACGGTTATTGATTTGCTTCGCCGTGCAGGAATTGAAGTAACCCTTGCAGGGGAAAGTAGCGAAATCACAGCTGCAAGAAAAACCAAAATTATTCCCGATATTTTAATTGATGAAATTGATGAAACCGATTTGTATGATTTAGTTTATGTGCCCGGCGGTTCTAAAGGTGTTGAGAATCTTATAAAAATTCAAAAAGTAGGGGACATTTTAAAGAATCATTATAACAAATCAAAATTCATAGGAGCAATATGTGCCGGACCACTTGTCTTGCATTATTTTGGAATATTGCCACAAAACCAAAAATTAACTTCGCATCCCGATGTAAAAGATATTTTGGATATTTATAATTATTCAACAGACAAAGTCGTTGAAGACCGGGGAATTATCACAAGTCGAGGAGCAGGTACTGCACTTAATTTTGCATTATATTTGATAGAAAAATTAATTAACAAATCAGTTGCAACTAATGTTGCAAAAGCTATTGTTTTTTCAAATGATTAGAATATGGAAGATCTAGCAAAAGCAGAATTTATAATAACGGGTTATGTTCAAGGTGTAGGTTTCCGATATTTTGTATATCAAAATGCAAAGCGACTCAATTTGAGAGGTTATGTCGAAAATTTAATGAATGGGAATGTGCAAGTAGTTGTTGAAGGCAGCAGGGATGCAATCGAACAAATGCATAAAATTTTACAGCAGGGACCGTCGCGTTCATATGTGCAAAGTGTAGAATTTACTTATTTAGATTACAATCACGACTTTGATGGTTTTGAGATTAGGTAGGAATCTGATTTTTATCATTCTGTTAATTTTTACTGTGAATTATGCAGGCTATTCTTATGATTATAGAATAAATTCACAAAATTGCTCATTTCAAAACTTCAATCACTATAAAAATTCTATTCAATCTGATTCCAATTCACAGTATTTACCGAATATAAATTTTTATCGCCCGAAAATTGCATTGGTGCTGAGCGGGGGAGGAGCAAGGGGCATTGCACTTATTGGTATTCTAAAACAACTCGAAGCAGCAAATATTCCAATTGACTATATTGTGGGTACAAGTATTGGCGCTGTTGTTGGTGGTTTATATTCTGTTGGTTATTCACCTGATGATTTAGTTCAAATATTTGATACAACTGATTGGGAAAATGTATTTGAACTTATTGAAAACCCAAATCGAAGAGAATTGCTTTATGATAGAAAATTGCTGAATGAGCGGAGTATGCTTAAACTTTATTTTAGAAATTGGGAAATGATACTTCCTGAGGGGTTATCATTTGCGAATCAATTTAATTCCATTTTGAATCGTTATTTTTTAAATGCCAAATATCCATCTTCGAGAAATTTTGATAGTGTGAAGATTCCTTTTAGAGCAGTTGCTACAGATATAGTATCGGGGAATATTATTGCATTACGTAGTGGAAATATTACAACCGCAGTCAGAGCAAGTGCCACTATACCGCTGCGTCATACTCCTGTGCAAATTGATGATTATATGCTTGTTGATGGTGGTATTAAGGCGAATATACCTGTTTCTGTTGCTATCAATGAATTTTCACCAGATATTGTGATTGCTTGTGACGTGACGTCGCCACTTTATAAAAAAAATGAATTAAATAATCCTTGGAATGTTGCTGACCAAATTGTAAGCCTCCAAATTATCAAATATTCTAATGATGAATTAAAAAAAGCCGATTTTGTTATACGTCCCGAATTAGGTGAATGGTCAAACTTGAATTATACTCATATCGATTCGCTTGTAAGCCTTGGTGAGGTTGCTACGAAAGAGCAAATTGATAGCATAAAAGATAAAATTTTGAATATTAGAAGGGAAAAATTCAAAAAAACAAATCTTGAAATTTTCAATAATATTATCAACATACCTTATGTGGTACTCAATGGGTTTAATGAAGAAGATTCGATAAGATTAACGCAGATATTTAATGATCAATTAAATCAATATCGGTTTAATCAGGATAATTATTCATTTACCGAAAAAATCAATAATACAATTGATAAAGATTTATATTCCGAAATAAAAATAAATAATTACCGAGATACTCTCAAGATATTTGCGAAAAAAGTCCCCATATTGCAAAAGATAAAAATTGAAAATTCAAATTTTGCAAATTTTAATTCCATTGCTGATACCCTGACATACCTTTTTGAAACAAAATTGATAACCCAAAAATTAATTGAGCAAATTTCAGATTCAATTTTAAAAAAAGCAAGAAATTTAAATTATTCTTATTTGACAATTAAGGAAATTGAAATTACAAATGATGGGAATATATGCCTTTATATTAATCCTGGAATTGTAGATTCAATAATAATTATTGGAAATAATAATACATCGCGTTTTTTAATTAATCGAGAATTATTAATAAAAAAGATGGATTTTTTCAGTGCAATTAATGCTTATAGGAGCTGGGAGAATTTAAATGCGACAGGGTATTTCACTTATGTTGATATATATCCCGAAATTAATGAGCGCCATAATTTAAATTTAGTTATAAAAGTTATTGAACGTGGCAATAATATTGTCCAAATTGGGGCAAAAGCAGATATTGAAAGGTATTTGCAGGGCAATCTTGATATTTTTAATCAGAACATATTTAATATTGGTCTGCAAGGTGGGTTTTTTGTGACAGGTGGTTTTAGAAATTTACGGACTGGATTTAACATTTCAAATCCACGTTTTTTTTCCACACAATTAACTTCATCAATAAATGCATATTGGGATTCAAAAAACATATTTGTTTATCGAAACGAAATAAGCAAAACCAAAAATGAATTTAATAGAATTCAGGATGGTGAAAACAAAATTGAGCGATATGGAGCAATCTTTTCTGTTGGTTCTCAAATTGAGAGAATTGGAAAATTAGATTTCTTAGCACGATTTGAGAATCAAAGGACTATTACAAATGAATTTCAGAATCCAAAATATAATTTTCTTTCTACTTTTAAAGTGAATTTTCTTTATGATTCTGAAAATCAGATATATTTTCCAACAGAAGGGATGAAAATAAATGCATTTCTTGAAACCAATCTTATTCCTGCTTCTGAAATATCTTATTCAAAGATTTATTTTGAAATTCAGAGAATACAAACTTTTGATGAAAGGAATACATTCAATTTTGGTATTAAAATTGGAGCGGCCGACAAGACTCTTCCATATCCTGAGATGTTCTTACTTGGCGGAGAAGATAATTTTTATGGGATGCGAGAAGATGAAGAATCAGGCAGGCAAATTTTTAATACATTTGTATCATACAGGTATAAATTGCCTGTAAAAAGCTTATTTTCAATTTATTTTACAATACAGATGAATGTAGGCAGAACTTGGCTAATTCCCGAAACAATCAAATTCTCAACATTGAGAGAGGGTATTGGCTCGAAAATTTCGTTTGATACCCCATTTGGTCCGATTAATTTAGGCATTGGTGAAAGTTTTTATTTCACAACTCGGAATCAAGTGATGTGGGGTAAGCCCGCTCCCTATTTTAGCTTTGGTGTGAAATTATAATTTGTTCAAGCAATTTTTCAATTCTAATTTATTTAAATTTATAATGTTTTGCTTATTTTTATGGTATAATTTTTGATTATTTAAAAACTTATTAATAATTTTGTAATTGGGGTGGAAATATGATTATGAAATCTTCCGAATTTATAAAATTTGCTTTATATTTGATTATTGCAAGTGCATTTTCTCAATGCTTATTTGCACAATCAGGTATTGTATTGCATAAATATGATATTTCGGCCTATCCATCTGTCAAGACAGAAGTATATGTTTTTGATAAGGATGTGGATTATCCTTTACAAAGCTACGGTGTAGGTGATTTTGTAGTACTCGATAATGGCATTGTACCAAATAATGTAAATTATATAAATCCTAGTCAGAATTTACTTTCAAATGTTTCAATTGACATTTCTTTTGATTTAGGACTTGAACCAGGGATTGATCAGCCTATTAATAGATTTAAAATTGGCAAGGATTTCGTTCAAAAATTTGTTTCTATTATAGATTCAAATAAAATAGAACTTGCTCTTACATCTTTTGACGCAATTAATTATTTAAATCAAGATCTTACATTTTCAAAATATAAAATTCTTAATTCCCTATCAACTTTAACATCATCTGAAGGTTCAATGCTTGATGAAGCATTTATTGATAAACCTGCAGGTGCAAGCCAGATATTAAAAACTGCTAAATATCCTCGTAATTTATTGCTGATTACAGATGGAACTTATCTTGTTGATAAACAAAGGGTAATGAGTGAAATTTCAACACAAGATATTAAGGTATTTGTTTGTGTGATTGGTACTTATATTGGAAATGACTTGAAAGATATAGTATTACAATCAGGTGGTTGGTATATTGATAATATTGATGAGACAATAGATTTGTCTTTACTAACTAAGTATTTCTATAGTTTAATTATGGGATTTAAACCATCTGAATTAAGTTGGGAAAACGAAATTTCGTGCAATGATATTCGCCAAGCAGAAATTAATTTAGCTTCCAAAAATTATCAATCTAAATTCACTTATCAAGTGATAAATATGCAAAAGCCAATAATAGTATCGAATCCAAAGTTTCTGGGATTTAGTTCAGTTATCCCAGGCTCATATAAAGATTTAGATATTGTTTTAACTGCAATCAATTCAAAGATTACAATTACAAAATTATACATTCAAGACCCAAGATTTACAATTATTCAAGGTAATAATACACCAATCACACTTGATGCAAATCAATCCCATATATTAAGAATACGCTTCCAGCCTACTGATTCAGCTATTACATTTACGACATTGCAAATTACTTCCGATGCTTGCCTCGGCAATGAAATCTATATAACAGGTGGATTTCCAAATACTCCACCCGTTGATAGAACTGTGAAATTGCTTACACCTGAATGCGGTTCAACACTTGTGCCAAAAGATACGTTTTCTATTCGATGGACAGGACTTTTACCGTCGGATGTTGTTCAATTGGAATATTCAATAAATAATGGGCAAAAATGGGATACACTTGCAAAAAATCTTACTGATCTTGTGTATAAATGGACTGTACCTGATGTGGTGAGTGATAGCTGCCTGGTGAGAATTGTTCAACTCTGGCCTAATAATGTTGGTAGAACAATGGATTTGCCCCATAGTGCAGAAGTCAATTCGGCTTTTTTCAATAATGATGAAACACTTGCAATTACTGCCAGCTCAGATAAAACCGTAGTAGTTTGGAATTCAAATACAGGCAAAAAAATATATACTTTAATTGGCCATTCAAAACCCGTAAATTATGCAATTTTCAATACGAAAGCTGATAGAGCGGTTTCAGCAGGCGAAGATGGGAATGTTGTTATATGGGATATAACAAATGGTACAAAACTTTATAGTAAAAATTATCCAAATATAAATATACATTCAGCACGATTTAGTCATAATGATAAATATATTGTTATATCTTGCAGTACGGGCTATATTGATATATTGGATGCAAATGATTTGAGCCAGAAAGCACATATAATTGCATATAATAATGGGGGTGTCTGCTGGTATTCAGAATTCAGTCCCGATGATAAATTTATTTTGACAGCGGGAAATAATGGCGTCGCAAGAGTATGGGATTGGCAAAATAATACAACAACACCTGTTCAGATATATGACACACGTATTGGTGGATATGGCAACGTTATTCATGCCACATATAATTCTTTGGGAAATAAAATTGCTATAACAGCATTGCATTCAAAACGTGTTTATGTCTTTTCTGCTCCAACAGGGAATTATAGTGCGACTTTAGATGATACATTGTTTTCTATTACTCATAATGAAAAACCTGAAGATAATATTGTTATAAATTCTGTATCGTTTTATAATGGACCAACTACTGGCGAGGTATTTCTCTCTGCGGGCCAAGATAATGTGCGATTATGGGATGCAAATTTTGGATATGAAGTACCACCTCATATTATTCAGGAGCATACTGAATCTATTCGAACGGCGGTATTCAACTTCGATGCAAAAAGAATATTGACAGCTTCATGGGATTTCACAGCAAAAATTTGGAATCTTGAACAACGTGCTTTGCAGATGGATACTACTGATTGTCCATTTAGAATTAAACCTATTGCAATAGAATTGAAACCTATCGAATTTGCCGCAACTCCTGTTAATGATTCTCGCGATTCAACAGTTGATAATTTCCTTGTTAATAAAACCGATTTTAATTTTGAAATTCGTGAATTAAAGCTTGTCAACCAATCAGGTGATTTTAAGATATTACAAAATTTCGAGACACCATTTATTTTAGATACATTAAAACCATTTTCGTTATCAGCAGTTTTTCAACCAAATATTCCAGGATTTATAGCGGATTCAATCAAAATTTTAACACCATCGGGGTATTTTTCAGCTCCAATTACAGGTGTCGGTATTGATAGAGGATTGTATTCATATTCTAATTTAATTGACTTTGGGCAAGTTGAACTGGGCGATACCAAAGACACTGTAATAGATATGCTTATTATTAATAAGAGCATTTCGGATGTTCAAATTACAAAAGTTTCTATTCAAAAGCCCGATACGACGCACTTTTCAATTTTAGAGGATATTACAAATCAAGTATTACCTCCAAATGGTACTATTGGAGTAAAAATTCGCTATAATCCATCTGCAATAGAAATAAATAATGGGACATTGACCATAGAGCATACAGGCACTTTATCACCTTTAAAAGTTGGATTGCTTGGTGAGGGTATATTGCCACGGATTGATACTTTAACCGTAGTTGCAGGGAATATAACGGGCGCACCAAGCGATATTGTTGAATTGCCGATTTATATTAAAAATTTATCTCAATATGGTATTAGGCCTCAAGTCTCGGGCATTCAAGTTCTTTTGACATTTAACTCGACTTTGCTTGAACCCATAGATTATTATCCTAATTGGTTCGATGGGGAGAATCGAGTAATGAAAATTAATTTACCCACTACCTTTGGTGCAGATTCAATATTGACAAAAATTCGTTTTTTGATTGCACTTGGCAATGATTCACTTTCTACTTTAAAATTATCCGAAGCAACACCAATTGGAAAAGGCAAAATGAAAATCTCAACAGAAGATGGCAAATTTATTCTAACAGGTTTTTGCCGACAAGGTGGTCCCCGATTATTTGACCCCTTTGGAAAACTTTATTTGAATGAGAGCAATCCTAATCCTATTACTAGTATAGGTAAAATTACATTTTCATTAAAAGAAAATGGTTGGACTAAGCTTTCAATTGTAGATTTGACAGGCAAAACTATTAAGGTTATGGTAAATGATAACTTAGATAAAGGGGAATATACTATATATGTAAATGCAAGTGAATTTCCAAGTGGGACATATAGATACGTTCTGGAGACTCCAACTCAGAAATTATCCAAAGGCTTAATTATTCAAAGGTAAATTATAGTGAAAATACAATCTATTCGGGGAACTCGTGATATTCTCCCCGACCAAATTCAACAGTGGCATTATGTTTATGATATTTTAAAACGCACATCCGAGAAATTTGGATTTGAAGAATACCGTACGCCAATTTTTGAAAAAACAGAAGTATTTCAACGCAGTATTGGAGAAGAAACCGATATTGTCAATAAAGAAATGTATACATTTTTCGATAAGGGAGGCGAATCCATTACTCTTCGTCCTGAAATGACTGCATCAATTGTACGTTCTATAATTCAAAATAATTTATTATCTGTTCATAATATTTTACGGATTTGGTATTTTGGTCCTTTTTTCAGATATGAACGTCCCCAAAAAGGTCGATTACGGCAGTTTCATCAATATGGCGCAGAACTTGTTGGCTCGCCTTTTCCTGAAGCTGACGTTGAAATTATTGATTTAGCAATAAATATTATTAAATCTTTTGGAATTACAGATTATAAATTATTGATTAATTCGCTTGGCAATTCTCAAAGTAGGCAAAATTATAGAAATGCACTTATCGATTATTTTAAAAGTAATATTGAAAAACTCTCTAACGAAAGCAAACAACGTTTGCAAATTAATCCTTTGAGAATATTAGATTCAAAAGATCCTGATGAGCAAGAATTAATAGTTAATTCACCTTCGATTATTGATTATCTTGACCAAGAAAGTAAAGATCATTTTGAAACAGTTTAGAAATTATTGAAATTATCTGGAATCCAATTCGAAATAAATCCTCAACTTGTGCGTGGACTTGATTATTATTCCCATACGGTTTTTGAATTGAGAAGCAATGCTTTAGGTTCGCAAGATTCATTTGCAGGTGGGGGAAGATATGATGAGCTTTTTTCGCAAATGGGCGATAAACCTGCTCCCGCGGTTGGCTTTGCTATGGGAATTGAAAGATTGTTATTAATTTTGGAGCAACTAGATCTAGTGCCTGAATTCCCTTCAAAAATTGATTACTATGTTATATTCCAAGATGTTAATTATTTGAGCTATGCGCGTAAAATAGCAAGTATATTGCGTGAAAATGGATTTAATGTTGTGATGGAGCTTGCACAACGCTCAATCAAATCCCAAATGCGTGAAGCAAATAAATTACAAGCAAAATTCACTGCTATCATTGGGGAAAGTGAATTTGCAAATAATACAATATCAATTAAGAATATGAATACAGGCGAACAAATCGTCATTCCACTTAACAAGTTACAAGATTCATTTAACAAATGAAACAATTTTCTTTTATAAATTTTAATCATCTATTTCATCCGAATATATCACCATTTTCCAAATGGTACATCAAAGTTGCTTTAATTGTATTGTCATTTATATTTGTAATTACATCAATTATTTATACTGATTCTCTTGTTCAGGAAATTATAGAAAGGGAAAAAGGATTATTGGATTTCTATACCGATATATATCAACATTATTCAGATCCAACGGCAAATATTGAGGATTTTAGTTTCTTTTTAGAAAAAATAACTCCGCAAATCAATTTTCCTATAATTATAACTGATAGCAATGATGTGCCATTAGAAGATTTTGATATATATTCTGCTAATATTAATATTGATAAAAATCTCTCATATCCTGATAAACGTAAAGCATACCAAGATATGGTATGGAAAATGAAAGCGAAATATGACCCTATAATAATTGTTGATAGCACAGGCAAGGTATTGCAGAAATTCTATTATTTCCATTCCCCTCTTGTAGATAAATTTCGGCTTTTTCCTGTAATCTCATTTATAATTATCTTAATTTTTGTAGGAATTGGCTACATTGCATTTTCAGCAAGTCGAAGAAATGAGGAATCAATGGTCTGGATTGGAATGGCAAAGGAAGCAGCTCACCAGCTTGGTACACCATTATCATCGCTTCTTGCTTGGCTTGAAATTCTGAAAAATCGTTCGACTGACCCAGAAATATTGGAGATCATAAATGAAATGGAAATTGATGTCGATAGATTGAATATTGTCGCAACTCGATTTTCTAAAATCGGTTCAAAAGCTGAGCTTAAACCTACAAATATTACTGAATTGATTGAAGATGTATCTAAATATTTCGAAAAGCGTTTGCCTCATCTCGGGAATAAAGTTACTATTAAACGAGATATTAGTAAAAATTATTATGTAGATTTAAATTCCGATCTTTTTAGTTGGGTATTTGAAAATCTATTCAAAAATGCAGCTGATGCAATTGAGCAAAATGAGGGATTGATTGAGGTTTCAATCAAGGAAAGACCTGGAAATAGGATTCGTATACTTGTTAAAGATAATGGAAGAGGAATGACAAATAAGGTAAAAAGGAACATATTTATTCCTGGCTTTTCTACAAAAAAACGAGGTTGGGGGTTGGGGCTAAGTCTTGCTAAAAAAATTGTTGAAGATTATCATAATTCAAAAATCTATGTTAAAGAAACTGCACCTGGCAAAGGCACTACTTTCGCTATTGATATGAAATTATCCCCGAAATATGAAAAGCTACTATCAGATTAATATAATTGTTTAAGTAAAGCCATTCATTTTATCTTATTAAGTCTAATAATTTCGTAAATAACTTTTACTATTTTTATTTACAATTTCGTCTATATTATAAAATGTTAAAAATAGTTAAATATGAATTTTCAGAAATTAACATTAAAATCGCAAGAAACAATAAAAAATGCTCAGGAGATTGCAGGTTCTTATGGCAATCAATCTCTTGAACCTATACATTTGCTTGCAGCACTTATCCAGGATAACGAAAGTGTTGCAACAGAAATAATAAAAAAAATAGGTGCTGATTTAAATCTAATCAAGGTTGAAGTAAATCGAATGCTTGAGAAATTGCCGAAAGTATCGGGTGCAAATTTCACAAATCAATACATTTCAAATCATTTAGCCAATGTACTTGATGCAGCAGAAAAACAGGCTGATTTAATGAAGGATGATTTTATAAGTGTCGAGCATTTGCTTATTGCTCTTGCTAATATACCAAGTACAGCACAAGATATACTTAATGAAGAAGGAGTAACTCAAGATAAAATTCTTGCAGCTTTAAAGGATATTCGAGGAAGTCAAAGAGTTACCGATAAAAATCCCGAAGAAAAGTATCAAACTCTTAAAAGATTTGGTCGTAACCTTACAGAAGAAGCAAGGCGTGGCAAACTTGACCCCGTAATAGGACGCGAGGATGAAATTCGTCGTGTTTTGCAAGTACTATCGCGTCGAACTAAAAATAATCCTGTATTAATTGGTGATCCCGGTGTTGGCAAAACAGCAATTGTCGAAGGTATTGCTATTCGTATAAGCAATGGGGATGTGCCCGAAACTTTGAAAAATAAGCAAATCATTAGCCTCGATACGGGTAGCTTAGTCGCAGGAACAAGTTATCGAGGACAATTTGAAGAGCGAATGAAAGCAATTGTCAAGGAGGTTGTTGATTCGGCGGGTGAAATTATTCTATTTATAGATGAAATTCATACCTTAGTGGGCGCAGGAGCCGCCGAAGGCAGTGTCGATGCATCAAATATATTAAAGCCACCATTATCTCGTGGCGAACTGCATTTGATAGGAGCAACGACACTCGATGAATATCAGAAATATATCGAAAAAGACGCCGCATTAGAGCGCCGTTTCCAGAAAGTTTATATTGATGAACCTTCGGTTGAGGATACAATATCAATTTTGCGTGGCTTAAAAGAGAAATATGAGGTACATCATGGTGTGCGTATTACTGATGATGCAATTATTGCCGCAGCACAATTATCAGACAGATATATTACTGATAGACATTTGCCAGATAAAGCAATTGATCTAATAGATGAAGCTGCTTCTAAAATTAGATTAGAAATTGATTCTATGCCTGCTGAATTGGATTCTGTATTGCGCCGAATACGCCAACTTGAAATTGAACGCCAAGCATTATTAAAAGAACTAAAAGAGCAATGATAATACTGACAAAAATTGACGGCTCAAAAATTGCAATTAACCCTGATGAAATTGAATCAGTCGATAGCACACACGACCCAACGATAACATTGATTAGTGGACGGAAAATTATAGTTCGCGAAACACTTGAAGAAATTGCTCAGAAATTTATTGAATATAAGCAGCATATTCACTATTTCCATTAACAATTATCACAATATTTAAGTTATATTTGAAAAATATAAATTCAAATTTAAAAAAATGGAGTAATTTTTTGAAAATTCACAGATTGTATGCAATTTTCTAAATCCCTTGATTCTCAACAGCGTTCCCTCGAAGAAGTCAATGAAAGTATAGATACTACTGTACCACAATATGGGTGGCGACGTATATTCAATTTTCTAGGACCTGCATATCTGATTAGTGTAGGATATATGGACCCAGGCAACTGGGCAACTGATATTGGTGGAGGTAGCCGCTATGGATATGCATTGATTTGGGTATTACTGCTTTCAAATTTGATGGCAGTCCTGCTGCAATACCTGAGCGCAAAATTAGGAATTGTCCGAAGATTAGATTTAGCTCAAGCATCCCGCGAAACTTATCCTAAATTTATTAATTACATATTATATGGTTTAGCAGAAATTGCAATTGCAGCCACGGATTTAGCCGAGGTGCTTGGTATGGCAATTGGTTTATATTTGCTATTTGGATTACCACTTTTAATTGGTGTTTCAATTACTGTGCTTGATACTTTTCTGATTCTATTGTTCCAAAAGTTAGGAATGCGAAAAATTGAGGCTCTGATTATTTCTTTGATTTCTATAATTGGTATTTCTTTTTTTATAAATTTAATATTAGCAAAACCTGATTTTGGGGAAGTGGTTACGGGTTTCGCCCCATCTCTCCCTGATACTTATGCTTTATTTATTGCAATAGGTATAATTGGTGCAACTGTTATGCCACATAATCTTTATTTGCATTCTGCACTCGTTCAATCTCGTAAAATTGATAGATCCCGCAAAGGTATTCGCAATGCTCTGAAATACAATTTGATCGATTCTACTATTGCTATGAATATTGCTTTTGTAGTTAATGCAGCAATACTTATTCTTGCAGCCTCAACATTTTTTAAGTCAGGTTTTCATAATATTGCGGGTATTGAAGATGCATATAAAATGCTTACACCTCTTTTAGGTACAAATCTTGCTCCAACATTGTTTGCAATTGCTTTAATTGCAGCAGGTCAAAGCTCAACTGTTACGGGAACTCTTGCGGGACAAGTAGTTATGGAAGGCTATTTGCGTATTCGTATTCAACCCTGGCTACGGCGTATTTTAACTCGTTTATTAGCGATAATCCCCGCTTTTTTAACAATCTTATTATTTGGAAATGCCGCTACAAATAATCTGTTAATTCTAAGCCAAGTGATTTTGAGTATGCAACTCGGTTTTGCAATAATACCTCTCATTCATTTTGTAAGTGATAAACAGAAAATGGGCGAATTTGCAATTAAACCACTCATTAAGGTTGCATCATGGGTTGTTGCTATGTTAATTGTTACTTTGAATATGAATCTTATTTATGACATAATCGTTGATTGGATGAGCAAATCAGATCAACCTGTATTACAGTATCTTGTTATTTTAGCGGGTATATGTTTATTTTTGCTAATTTTATACATCACATTTGGGCCGCTATTTTCTAAATTGCGAGGCAAAGAAAAAGCAACTGCACCTCACGCATATACTACGCAACTATCTTCTCTGCTCGAACAGAAGCCAATTAAAAAAGTTGCCGTTCCAATTGATTTTTCACAAAGTGATTTGAAAGCAATTAGCACAGCTGCGAATCAATTAAATAATGGTGGCGAGATTGCGTTGATTCACATCGTCGAAAGTGCAGGTGCATTGATAATGAAGGGTGAGATTAGGGACCTTGAATCTATTGAAGACCGTGATAAGTTGCAAGAATATGTGAATTCATTGAAAAATATTGGAATAAATGCTACATCAATTCTTGAATTTGGTTCCCCAAAAAGAGAAATACCTAAGATTATCGAAAAAATCAACGCAGATTTAGTTGTTATGGGAAGTCATGGACATCGAGGGCTTAAAGATTTAATTTTTGGTGAAACAGTGGATTATGTCCGCCACCATATTAATGTGCCCTTGATTGTTGTTTAATTATTAATTAAAATAATTATAAAAAAAGGGTGCTATGGGGGACTCGAACCCTCGGCCCTCAGAGCCACAATCTGATGCTCTACCGACTGAGCTAATAGCACCGTCTTTTTGAAAATTTTTAGAATACAAAATTAATAAAATTCTCTGTATTTTGCTAATTTGCTACAAATCCAATTTGAAAAATTGAAAATTATACAAAATATAATTTTATATAAACATATAAAGCCTTCTTTTATTTTAATATTCTTTTTGATTCAGTTTCTATTCACTAATTGCTCATCTATTGTGCGATTTAATCAGAGCAATGCTAAGTCGTATACTACTCGCCAAGGTTCTGTACCAATTGGAATGACTTTCCGTGGATTTGCTTCCTATTATTCTAATGATTTCCATAATCGTAAGACATCAAGTGGAGAAGTTTATGATAAAAATAAACTTACTGCTGCACATCGCGATTTGCCTTTTGGTACAAAATTAAAAGTCACAAATTTAAAAAATAAGAAAAGCGTTATAGTTATTATCAATGATAGGGGACCATTTGTTGAGGGAAGAATTATCGATTTATCTTATCGCGCAGCAAAAGAAATTGATATGCTATCTGATGGTATTGCCGAAGTTGAGATAGAAGTAATAGAGTAGCTATTGGCATAATAGTTGTCTTTCTCAATTATTTATAATTTTTGGTGAATATTCTCAATGATGGCAAATTTCATACATATTAATAAATCATCATTAGAGCGAATATTTATAGCAGTAATATTCATTTTTATAACTTCAAATGGGATGGCATTTAGCCAACAAACAAAACCAGATGAACCTACTCTGCAAATCCCAAAAGTATCTATAAATCTTGAATCATCGAATAAATCAAATGACCTTGTACTAACCTTGCAAATTCTTGCAATAACAACAATCCTGACGCTTGCTCCTTCAATTCTTATAATGATGACAAGCTTTACGCGTATAGTAATTGTATTTTATTTTCTAAGGCAAGCCCTTGGTACTGCAACTCAACCTCCGACTCAGGTACTGACAGGATTAGCATTGTTTTTGACAATTTTTGTGATGCAACCCACTCTAAATGAAGCAAATAAAAATGGAATCCAACCTTATTTAAAAAATGAGATCACTCAGCAACAAGCTGTGCATAATATTGTGCAACCTTTCCGCAATTTTATGCTAAAACATACACGTGAAGAAGATCTTGGATTGTTTATCAAATTGAGTGGTAAAGAAAAGCCACATACAATTGATGATGTTTCTACTCTAACTATTATTCCCGCATTCACAATCTCAGAATTGAAAATTGCATTTCAAATTGGATTCTTGCTCTTTATTCCTTTCCTTGTGTTGGATATGATTGTAGCAAGCACATTGATGTCTTTGGGGATGTTTTTATTGCCTCCGCAATTGATCTCTCTACCTATTAAAGTGCTATTATTCATTTTAGTGGATGGATGGAATTTGCTTATCACTTCTTTAATGAATGGAATTATGAAAACGTAGGGTGATGTTATGAATGAAACAATGATTATATCATTAGTAAAAGATGCTTTTTATTATACACTTATTATTGGCGGTCCAATTTTGCTTGTTTCTCTAATAGTTGGGCTATTGATTTCAATTTTCCAAGCAGCAACATCAATTTCGGAGCAAACTTTGACTTTTGTCCCTAAATTAATCGCAATTTTTCTTGTCCTTGTAATTATTTTACCCTTTATTATTTCGAAAATGAAGGAATTAACCTACACAATTTTCAATATGATCCAAAATTTATAAGCAATGATAGATTCTGCTACATTGAATTTATTTATGGGGAAATTTATAATTGCTCTTCTCTTTTTTATTCGTATTAGCAGCTTCCTTTTTGTTGCGCCAATTTTTTCTAATTCGGGTGTAACTCCACATTTGAAAATAATTATTGCTATATTTTTAACATTTTTTATCACAACATCATTATGGAATGAGCAACCACAAATTGATTTCCATTTATGGAATATTGTATTGCTTGCATTTAAAGAGTTAATGGTTGGATTTGCAATTGGGTTTTCTGCTCAACTTGTGTTTTATGCAGCACGGTTCGCGGGTGGATTAATTGATTTTGATATGGGTTTTCATACTTCTCTACTTTTTGACCAAAATGCTTCCTCGCCTTCTTTAATTGGGCAGGTATATGATTTGGTTGTGTTAATGATATTTTTACTAATAAATGGTCATCATTTTTTAATTGAAACTCTATTTGCAAGTTTCAGAATTGTTCCGATTTCTATTGCAACACCGACAGATGCAACAATTTCAGTGATTGTTAAATATGCAACGACAATTTTTATTGTTGCTATTAAAATTGCTGCCCCTGCAATTATGTCGCTTTTTATTACAAACCTTGCACTTGCATTATTGTCAAGAATAGCCCCTCAAACAAATATATTTATTTTGAGTTTCCAAATTAAAGTTGTTGTCGGCTTAGTGATTCTACTTGTTTCTGTTCCCTTTGTTGTATATTTTATTAAGTATTCTCTTCAAGATTTTCAAAATATAACTATGCAGTGGCTTGTGAGCTTAAATCCGGGAGTATTGTAATATGGCTCAGAATCAAGATGGAATGGAAAAAACCGAGCAAGCGACTCCAAAACGACTTAATGAAGCTCGTGAACGTGGTCAAGTCGCTAAAAGTATGGATGTCACAACTGCCGCAATTTTACTTGTTGGTTGTATGTCTGTGTTTATGTTCATTGGTTCAATTTCATCAAATTTGCTGGATCTATCACGCTCAGTTTTGCTCAATATCTCAAATATTACAATTACACAGGAGAATATACCTTATTTTTTCGGCAAATTTGCTTTATTTTTATTGAAAGTTATTGGACCACTTGTTTTTTTAATCTTTATAGTTGCATTGGTTGCTGAAATTAGCCAGGTAGGATTTAAAATTGCAACAAAAAAATTTACCGAAGGTCTTAGGTTTAAGCAAATTCTTAATCCATTTCAAAATTTAAAACGCATATTTTTCTCTTCATATTCCTTATTTGAACTTGCAAAAGGTTTAGTCAAAATTATAATACTTGGGCTTGTAGCATATTCTGTATTGCGAAATAAAGATAAGGAACTTGTCGGGCTTCTACAGATGCCATATAATGAAATTATTAATTTTATGTTCCGAATATCTTTTGAACTTGTTTGGAAAATGGGTGTTGTTTATATTGCAATTGCAGTAGGAGATTTTATTTTCCAAAAATGGAAATTTAAAAATGATATGAAAATGACCAAGCAGGAAGTTAAAGAAGAATGGAAACAGATGGAAGGCGATCCTCTTATTAAATCAAGAATCCGCTCAATGATGCAAACACGTTTGAGGCACATTATGTTGCGTAATGTTCCCTCAGCTGATGTGATATTGACTAATCCAACTCATTTTGCTGTTGCATTAAAATATGAACAAAAGGAAATGTCTGCTCCAAAAGTAATTGCAAAAGGTGTCGATTATCTTGCTCTAAAGATTCGTGAGATCGCAAATGAAAATGATATTCCAATTATCGAAAATCCGCCACTTGCTCGCCAGATTTATTATAATGTGGAAGTCGATCAGGAAATACCTCAAGAGTTCTATCAAGCTGTTGCACAAGTCCTAGCTTATGTATATTCATTAAAAGAAGCAGTAACTTAGGGGCAATTAATCAAATTCAATTGCCCCCTGTTTATTAAGGTCTATTGTAGGGAAATCCAAATCCTTCGGGTTTTATACTCAAAAAATCAATTCCCCGGTGCATTTCGAAATTATTAGAATTTGAGTTTTCCTCCTTATTAGTTTGCTTTTTGCTTTTATCATCATCATCAGGAAATAATGTAGTATATGAAGCTGCTTGAGGTGATCCTTTACGAATAATTGCAGGTATATCGTATCCTTTAAGCGCATTGCCCCCTGACGGTATCGAAACTTTTTCAGTGTTGTTTTGTTGTTTCTCTTCAGCAAATTTGTACCCGTTTTGGCGGATTTGCTTTATTGTGTTTTCAATATCAATTTTATTATCCTTTTTTTCTTCAATTGTTTCACCAAAAAGGTTTTTTTGCTCTCCATCTTTTAAATTATATTGGTTGAATCCTGTTGCAATTACAGTAACACTCAATTCATCGGTATCTGCATCATTTTTGACTACCCCACATTTCATTATCACATCTTCACCTGTGTAATTTTCTACTAAAGTATTAATTGTTTGGAATTCGGACATTAAAAATCTCTTTCCTGATGTAATATTAATTAATACTCCCTTTGCTCCCTTAATTGAGATACCATCAAGCAAAGGTGAGTTAATTGCTTTAAGAGCAGCTTCTTCTGCTCTATTTTCACCTGATGCTGTTCCGATTCCCATTAATGCATGGCCCGCAGAACTCATAATTGTGCGGACATCTGCAAAATCGACATTGATTAAGCCTGGATAATTAATAATATCAGAAATTCCACGTGTAGAATTGAAAAGTATTTGATTAATTACTAATAATGCTTCATCAATATCTACATCCGTATTAATGATATCATAAATTCTTTGATTTGGTATAGTGATTAATGCATCGACATTCTTTGATAGTTCGGCAATACCAATTTTTGCATTCTCGATTTTTACGTTTCCTTCAAATGAGAAAGGGTATGTTACTATACCGACTACTAGTGCTCCCAAATCTTTTGCAATTTTAGCAAAAACAGGCGATCCTCCCGTGCCTGTTCCACCCCCCATTCCACAGGTAATAAAAACCATATCACTGCCTTTAAGTATTTCAGTAATTTCTTGCTCTGCTTCCTCAGCTGCCTTTCTTCCAACTTCAGGATTAGTACCAGCTCCAAGCCCTTTTGTGGTTTTTCGCCCAAGCTGAATTTTATTATGGGTTTGCACTCTTTGCAATGCTTGCGCATCTGTATTTGCTGCAATTAATTCAACTCCACGGATTTTTCCTTCTACCATACTAGTGATTGCATTGCCACCTGCACCGCCAACCCCTACAACTTTTATTACAGCTTTAAGATTATCAGGGGTCTCAATATCAATTGATAAATTTTTAGAATCCAGCATTTATTACTCCTTTTTTTATTATTTCATTTTAAAATTGTTTAAAAAATTCCTTCATACTTTCAAAAAAGCTCTTACGTTTTTCTTTGCTTTGTTTCTTCTTTTGTTCTTTTGCCTCTTTCTTTTCTTGTTTTGTTTTTTCTTGGACTGCGGTTTCTACCTCTGTTGCATTTACACTTTCCTCTAATGGTTCCTCATTATGATCATTTAAATTATTGTAATGATCATTGATAATGTATTTATGATAATCTTCTTGATTATCAAGTAGTGTTTGTTGTGGAGTCCCCTTTCCATTACTGCTTTGAAAGAAATTTCTAAAGCCATAAATTGCAAGTCCTACCGCTGTTGAAAACATTGGATTTTCCACTTCTTGAGAGAGGCCCGCACTTGAGATTTTATTTGGAATGCCAAGTCGTGCAGGTAGATGCAAAGTATCTGAAGCAAGATCGACTGCACCTTCTAATAATGTTGTACCACCCGTAATAACAATCCCTGCTCCCAGATTATCTTTTATTCCCGTATCAATCAACGCAGTATCGACAAAATTTAATATTTCTGTCATCCGTGCTTGCAATATTGCTGTTAAATCGCTTAAATGTACCTGCATAGGTGAACGTCCAGCAATTCCTGGAATCTGCAAAACATCATTCTTATGAAGTGTGTTCAGATAACAATATCCGTATGTTTTCTTAATATTCTCTGCTTCTGCTTTAACAATGTTTAATACTTTTCGCACATCGTCAGTCAATTGATTTCCCCCAAGTGCTATGACTTTTGTGAATCTTATTACATTATCGATAAATACAGCAATATCGGTTGTTCCACCTCCTATATCAATCAATGCAACTCCGACTTCCTTTTCGTCATTTTCAAGCACAGCATAAGAACTTGCTAGTGGTTCCAGTATTAAATCCTCAACTTCTAATCCCGCCCTTTGTATACACTTATAAACATTATCAATTGCTGTCGCCATCCCCGTTGTTATCATTATTTTTGCCTCTAACCTTGTCCCACTCATTCCCACAGGTTCTATTATCCCATCTTGGTCATCAACTATGAACTCTTGAGGAAATATATGAAGGATTTTTCGTCCTGGTTGTATTTGAATTTTCGTTGCTTCTGAAATTAATCTATCGACATCTGATTGCTTTATTTCCTGGTCGGGATTTGTGATCGTTATAATATGATTCTTTTGAATAATATCAATATGATCTCCTGCAATCCCCGCTACTACTTTTGTTGGTTGTATTCCTGCCTGCTGAGTGGCTTTCCCAACTGCCTCTTTAATTGCACTAACCGTTTTGTCAATATTTACTACTACTCCTCGATTCAATCCTTGACTCTCCGCAACACCTATTCCTAATACCTTTACGCTATGAGTGTTCATATCAGGTGTGACAACTAATGCACAGATCTTGGTTGTACCAACATCTAATGCCAATTTTACAGGTAAATTATGTTCATCATTCATTTTTACCCCTTATTTTATTACTATTTGATTTTTCCATCTTAAATCAATATTTGAAATTTTTAAATTCTCTTGTGCTAATACCTTATCCATAAATAGCTGAAGCTTATAAAATTTACTATCGAGATTGGCTTTATCCCCAAAAATTACTACCTTATCGTCTCGCAACGTACAATAAATATTATTTTCCCCTTTCCAAAGATTTTTGATTCTTCCTTTCACATCCGACTTATTATAAATTTTTATAAATTCTACTAAATCCTTATTCTTATCATTTTGATTGTTCAATAATGTACCTTGGAAATGAACCAGTGGTAATTGCTCGATATTTGCATTTTTTATAATTATTCCATCTTTTTTTAATTTATCTATATCTATGAGCGCACCATCTTCTGTGTATAAATGCTCAATATTATCGTCGCCTATAGCACGACAAATCACTTGAGTTGTTGAGATAAAGAAAATTACTTTTTCGGGAAAAGATGTGACAATTTTACAATCTTTAAAGAGAGGTATTTTGAGAATTTTTTGCTTGATAATATCAAAATTAATTTCATCAGGCTTCTTAGAAAGAATATCGCTATAGATAAGATTTTGTATATAAGTCTCATCTATATAACGATTTCCTTTGATTTCAATCTCTTTAATAGGTTGACTACTTTGCCATTGACTTGCTATTATCATTAAGCTTGTCAATATAGCAACAGTCAATATTAAGAGAATTGTATTTCTCTTGAACCTTGATAGCACTTATTTCCCCCCGACTTTTCTTCTTCTATTTTTTATGCTGCAACTTTTAAAATATTTTTTCCTTTTTAAAATTATAATTTCAATAATATCAATATATTTGAATTATTGAAAAATTGATTTTTTGAATTAAAAATAATTTTTCTTCTTTTGCTGCTTTTACTAAATTATAAGAAAAAAATTTATTTTGCAAATATTTTTTTAATATTTTTTATTTAATTACAAATTTATGGAAAAAAAATTAATTGAACTTGATATAGATCGGCTTGCATTCGAGGGAGGAGGTATGGCAAAAAGTGATAATATGTCCTATTTTGTGCGCAATGCAATCCCCGGCGACAAAATTCTAGCTAATATTATAAGGAAAAAAAAGAAATATGCAATTGCGGAAATTGAAAAAGTCCTAATTCCATCTCAATCGCGAGTTGAACCTGAATGCAAATTCTTTGGTGAATGTGGTGGTTGCACTTTGCAAAATATGGAGTATTCCGAACAAATTAAGTGGAAACGTCAATTTGTTATTGATAACCTTACCCATATTGCTAAACTTGGGCAAATTGAAGTTCAATCGGTGCTTTCCTCCCCTCGAACGTACCATTATCGTAATAAAATGGAATTCTCCTTTTCTGATTCTCGATGGCTCACAAAAAGTGAAATTCAAATTAATGAACATATATCTGATAAAAATTTTGCCCTTGGCTTGCATTCTCCCGAAAACTTTATGAAAGTATTGAATATTGACAATTGTCCAATTGCACCAATCGAAACTCCTCAAATTCTTGAAATTGTTCGCTCATCAGCACTGGCGCAACATATTGTTCCATTCAATTCTAAAAAGCATACAGGATTTTTGAAAAATTTAGTAATTCGATATAGCTTATTTGAAAATAAAATATTCATTATTTTGGTTTCATATTCTCAATTTGGCGATAATGAAAAAAATTATATTAATGAAATATCTGATAAATTATTTAAACAAATAAAAACTCTTAAAAGTTTTATTTGGGCAATTAATAGTAATTTTTCTAATGTTGCTGTTGGGGAAATTGAGGAATGTTTTGGCGACCCCTTCTTGATTGAAGATATTCTAGAAATTAAGTATCGTATTTCACCCTTTTCATTTTTTCAGACAAATCCTTTCCAATTAAATAGATTCATATCAACAATTTTGGAAATTGCTGAGCCAAATGAAAGCGACATAATTTATGATTTCTATTGCGGTACTGGGTCTATAACATTGCCAATATCAAGGAAATGCAAATTTGTGTATGGGTTCGAAAGTTCCGCACAATCAATTGAAGATGCAAAATATAATGCAGAATTAAATAATATTTCAAATGCTCAATTTAGTGTGCTTGATTTGAGTTTAAAAAATATTGCCGACGAATTGCAATCATTTCCCAAGCCAGATATAATTATTCTTGACCCACCACGAAGTGGATTACATAAAAATACAATCGAGAATTTAATAAAGATTTTCCCAAAAAAAATTATTTATGTTAGTTGTAATCCATCTACTCTTGCACGTGATTTAGAAATTCTTAAAAAATATTATTCAATAGAATATGTACAGCCTATCGATATGTTCCCGCAAACATATCACATTGAAACAATTGTTAAACTAAATATTAAATAATTTCGTAAATTGTAAGTTATCTAAAATTGATTTATAGATTTTCATTAATTAACTCGATGGATAAATTAGTAATTGAAGGGGGGCGAATTCTCAAAGGTAATGTGAAAATATCAGGAGCAAAGAATGGTTCTCTTGCTTTGATTCCTGCTACATTACTAGCTCCTGGCATTTATCATTTATATAATACACCAACATTGCGAGATGTTTGGACAATGTCGCAACTTATGAATTCGCTTGGCGCATTTTGTGAATTGAATGACCACGATCTTTTTATAGATACAAGCAATATTCACAATTTTGAAGCACCGTATGAATTAGTAAAAAAAATGAGGGCATCATTTTATGTGCTTGGTCCTCTTCTTGCTCGCTATGGATACGCAAAAGTATCCTTGCCTGGTGGATGTGCATGGGGACCGCGTCCTGTCGACCTGCATTTGAAGGGATTAGAAAGATTGGGCGCAGAGATTGAAATTGAAGAAGGATATGTTATTGCAAAAGCAAATAAATTGCAAGGTGCACGCTTTCATTTTGATATATCAAGCGTAGGAGCAACAGGTAATGTTCTGATGGCAGCTACTCTTGCCAAAGGAACAACGGTACTAACAAATGCAGCAATTGAACCCGAAATTACGGCACTTGCAAGATTTCTAGTGAAAATGGGTGCTAAAATTGATGGTATTGGCACTACTACACTTTACGTTGAGGGTGTTGATGAACTTAAACCCTTCAATGAAACGACTATTCCCGACAGAATTGAAGCTGGCACTTATTTAATTGCAGGAGCGATGACAAAAGGCGAAGTTGAAGTAACTAATATAAATCCTTATCACTTGTCGAGCTTGTTAGCAAAATTGGAAGAATCTGGTTGTGAAATTGATGTTAATCAGGATAAAATTAATCTGAAAATGGATGATGACCCCAAACCAATTGATTATATTACAGCACCTTATCCGGGATTGCCGACTGATTTGCAAGCTCAATGGATTACTTATATGCTCTCAGCAAATGGGACCTCGAGAGTAATTGATACGATTTATCCTGACCGTTTTAAACACGTTCCTGAGCTACAAAGGCTTGGAGCAAATATAAAAATGGTTGATAATACAGCAATTATCGAAGGCAAAAGCAAATTGAAAGGTGCACCTGTGATGTCATCTGATTTGCGATGTAGTGCGTCGCTTGTTCTTGCAGGCTTAATCGCGGAAGGAAAGACAGAAGTGCTCAGAATATATCATCTAGATAGAGGCTATGAACATATAGAAAAAAAGTTTGCATCGCTTGGTGCGTCAATAGAAAGAGTAAAAACAGAAATTATATGAAGAACTTCTTAAATAATGAATATCTGCTACTGGTCTGCCGATTAGCAGTCGGATTGATGTTCATTGTTGTGGGCGTTGGCAAAATCGCACATCCTGAAGAATTTGCAAATGAAATTGCAAATTATCAGATTTTGCCAAATGTATTTATTAACATCCTCGCAATGATTGTTCCTTGGATTGAATTATTTGCAGGTACTCTTTTAATATTTGGCATCGAAACAAAAGCTACTTCCCTCGTGATTGCACTAATGACAGTTGTTTTTACAACTGCTGTAATAATTGCAATGGCAAAGGGATTGAATATCGAATGTGGCTGCTATTCAAATATTGCTTCTCAACAAGTTGGATGGCCTAAGGTATTCGAAAATGTCGGATTATTGATTCTGACAATTATAATTATGATTAGTGATAATAAAAAATTAAGTTTTAAATAAATTATATTTTGGGAATTATTATAAAAAATGGCAAAAATTATATCAAAAATTGATTTAGAGGGTAAAGAATATACTCTGGAAACGGGAAGGCTTGCAAAATTTGCATCAGGTGCTGTGCTTGTGCAATGTGGTGAAACTATTGTACTTGTTACTGCTGTTGCAGGTAATGAAATGAAAGATGTTGATTTTTTACCTCTTACGGTTGAATATAGAGAAAAATTATCAGCGGTTGGGAAATTTCCAGGTGGGTTCATAAAACGTGAGGGCAAACCCTCTGATAATGAAATTTTAACTGCCCGCTTAATAGATCGTCCTATAAGACCAATGTTTCCTGAATCTTGGCATTATGAAACTCAGATAATTGCAACAGTATTTTCCGCTGAACCTGATATTGACCCTGATACGCTTGCCGCAGTAGGTGCATCGGCAGCCTTGCTTATATCGGACATACCATTCAATGAGCCAATTTCTGAAGTCCGCGTTGGGAAAATTGACGGTGAATATGTTGTCAATCCTTCGTTTGAAGATAGAAAAAGAAGTATTTTAGATATAACAGTAGCTGGAACTGACTCAGCCATATTGATGGTTGAAGGCGAGGCATGTGAAATATCGGAAGAAGATTTTCTTGGTGCTCTTGATTATGCTCACTCGCAAATTCGGATACTGAATGATTTGCAAAAGCAATTAGCTAGCCAATTAGAAATTAAAAAGCGGGAGTATGAAGTTGAAGAAATACCCACCGATCTTGTTCAATTAATTCACGATGAAACTTATGATAATATTTCTTCATATATACATAAAGTGACATCAAAGGCTGAAAGAACAGAAACTCGCAAAGCATTATTTGAAGCTGCTCTTTTAAAATCAGAGGAAAAATATGCCGATAATGATGAGATGCTCGAAAAGCTCGAAAGATATGTACCTAAAATTGTTGAAGACCTTGAACAGAAATTGATGAGGCAAATGATTATTGAGGAAAAACGAAGATTAGACGGTAGGGGATTGCTTGATATTCGACCAATTAGCTGTGAGGTAGGGCTCTTACCACGTACACATGGTTCTGCACTATTTACACGTGGCGAGACTCAAAGCTTATGCTCAATAACACTTGGCACTCAAAAAGATTTGCAAACTATTGATGGTATTGACCCCGTTTATCAAGAACGGTTTATGTTGCATTATAATTTTCCACCCTTTAGCACAGGTGAAGTAGGGAAATTGATGGTTAGCCGTCGTGAGATTGGCCACGGTCATCTTGCATGGCGTGCTTTGAAAGGACAATTGCCTGATGAAAATGAATTTCCTTATGCAATTAGAGTTGTCTCGGATATTCTCGAATCAAATGGCTCTTCATCTATGGCATCAGTTTGCTCGGGTAGTCTTGGGCTTTTTGATGCGGGCGTTCCTTTGAAAAAACCTGTTGCAGGTATTGCAATGGGGTTAATTAAAGAAGATGATAAAATCGCAATTTTAAGCGATATCCTTGGTGATGAAGATCATCTTGGCGATATGGATTTCAAGGTAGCGGGAACAGTAGATGGCATAACGGCTTGTCAAATGGATATTAAAATTGAAGGCATCACTATTGATATAATGCGTCAAGCATTGCATCAAGCAAATGAAGGACGTATGCATATTTTAGGAATTATGAATGAAACTATTGACAAACCACGTGAAGAAATTTCTAAATATGCACCCCGTTTTTATAAAATGATAATTCCAACTGAAATGATTGGCGCAGTAATTGGAACAGGTGGTGAAACAATTCGAGCGATTACAAGCCAGACACAATCTGACATTTCAATTGAGCAAGATGGAACAGTAACAATTGCCGCAGCTAATTATGAACAAGCTCAATTAGCAAGACAGATGATTGAAAATTTAATTCGCAAACCGCAAGTGGGCGAAATTTATGCATCCGTCGTGAAAGAAATAAAACCTAATCTTGGCGCAATTGTAGAATTTTTGCCACGACAACAAGGACTAGTACATATTTCTCAAATTGCAAATGAACGGGTTGAAGATATTACTAAATATCTCAAAGTTGGAGATAAAGTTGAACTAAAACTTATTGAAATTACACCTGATGGAAAATTTAGATTGAGTCTCAAGGCAATTCAAAATAATGATGATGAAGAGCATTCAGCTCATCAGTCATATCATAAACTATCTCAACCTTATCATAAAACAGAAAAAAATGATAAGAAAGTGCACGATAAGGATGAAAAATTGAGTTTTAAGAAAAAATAAATTAGTAATTTGGAATTATTAGGAGTTGCTTATGAAGTTTTTTCCTTATTATTTTATATTTTGTCTGTTAGCTTTAGATTTAAACTCTCAAATAATTCCTGAAATTTCTAAAACATTAATGGATTTTGGCAATTTGCCTGAATGCAAAGTTGGATATGATACAGTTGTTATTCGTAATCCCTCAAATAGTCCCGTAATATTTAAATTATTAGCAGGGGAATATATTGAGGGTCCGTCCTGTTTTAAAATTATAAATCCAAAAATAAAAGATCTTGACTTGCCACCTTATGATGGAACGAATGCTGTGATTTATGTTGTGAAATTTGATGCCTCAATTGCTCAAGAAGGCAACAATATAGGTAAGTTAATTATTCCAACTGACTTACAAAATTATCCATTTATCGAGATTTCGCTTTCGGGATTAAAATTTTCCAGTAGATACGATTTCACAAATTTGGATTTTGGAACAATTGGAGTTGGCACTCAATCTGTAGCAAATTTAATCTTACATATTTCTTCGAAATCTCCAACCAAAATCTCGAATATCTCTAATTCTCATCCCGAGCTTTCACCCGATTTGTCTAATTTTAACTATACGATATCTTCCCGTGATACAATAATTTCCATTAAGTATACAATAACATTACCGAATGCTTTGAATTTTCGAGATACAATTATGATTCATATTGCTGAGCCTTGCGATACTGTTTTAAAGATTCCTGTTTCAGCTGTATCCATTGAATCCACTGTTAATTATTTAAGTACAATTGATTTTGGACGTTTATCTCAATGCGAGATTAAAGATACAACAATTGCTTTTAATTATAATGGATTGAGTGAGGCAAAAATTAATAGCATTGGCGCTATTTCAGGCAATGACAATTTTGCAAGTATGTTCTCTGCTTCATTTTCCCAAAATTTACCAATTTTATTAAATAAAGTAAATTCCTCTGCGAATTTAAGAATTCAATATATGGGAGATAAAGCCCTCGAGGGTGTGTTTTCTATCAATATTCCCATAAATGCAACTATTGATGGAAAAGATTATCGACTTGATATATCGGTTTCAGGGATTGTTGAAGGTTATCATATTTCTATTGACAAAAATTCATATAATTTTGGATTGAATATTGTAAATACTCCCGTTCTCACAAATTTTACAATAAGAAATGTTGGTACAACAGTAGTAGATTTTATAAATTATAAATTTATAAATGATCCAACAAATTCTTTAAGTTTGGCAACTCCTTTTGCTCCTTTCTCGTTAGGTTCTAATGATAATTATTATTTTGATGTCGTTTTTAATCCTCAATTTAATAATATTCAACTTGATGGATCTTTGATTATTTATTATCAATTTAGAGAATGCCAGGATAGCATTGTAATTTCATTAAAAGGGCAATCATTTTCAAAAAAGCAAATTGATTTTGAATTAAAGGCGGGCACTTATTTTCCAAATAATTATTCTGTTAATATTCCCGTTTATTTAATTTCAAAAGATGGCTTTACGGGCAATAATGAAAGAATTGTTATGTCAATTTCTTTCCTTCGTGATTTATATTATCCAGAAAGTGTATCATCGATAAATAATGCACAAATTATATCAAATAAAATTTCTAATAATTATCGTATTCTAAAAATAGAAATTACTCTACCAGATATTGATGTAGGCGATTCACTTCCGCATCTGTTGTTTGATATAAATGGTTCCATTTTACTTGGTGAACATACAGAATCCCCGATTTCAATTGATTCAATAGAATTTGCACATCCAGAAATTTTCGAAGTTGGTAATATTAAAAATGATACTTTATATATTCAAGTTTGCAATGCGGGAGGTGAGAGATTACTTAAAAATGTTAATGCTGATTTCGGTCTTGTTCAACCGCCTCAAATAGAAAATGATGAAGTTGAATTTGTCATACAAACTCTTGAAAAAGGTAATTATAATATTCAAATTTATGATTATTTGGGTAATAAAATTAGGGAAATTGAATTTACGGGCGAAAAAGCATCTATATATGAATTTAATTTAAAAATGAATGGTTATCCTTTTTCATTGTATTTTTATACAATTACTTCACCTACTCAATCAATTAAAGGAAAATTTATAAGAATTGATTAATTTCGTATTTATTAATTTCTTTTATTATTTAATTTATGTTTAATATAATGAGGAATAATTATGGCATATCGAATAGCAATTAATGGTTTTGGAAGAATTGGTAGATTAGTTTTCAGGGAACTCATATCCCGAAAACTCGATGTAGAGATTGTGGGTATCAATGATTTAACCGATGCACAAACTCTCGGTCATCTGTTTAAATATGATTCAGTTCATCGCACATATCCCGGCACAGTTCAAGTTGATGGAAATAATTTAATTGTTGACAATATTACAATACCAATTTCTGCTTCAAAAACAATTGAAGATATACCTTGGAAAGATGTTGATGTGATAATTGAATCAACAGGTGTTTTCACAAAACGTGCTGATTTGGAAAAGCATTTGAATTTCCATAATGCAAAAAAAGTAGTGCTTACTGCTCCTGCCAAAGATGCTGTTGATATGACAGTTGTTATTGGCGTTAATGATAAAAGCCTAACAGGTAAAGAACGTATTATTTCCAATGCTTCCTGCACAACAAATTGCCTTGCTCCGATGGTCAAGGTTCTAAATGATAATTTTGGGATTGAGAAAGGCTTTATGGTAACCGTGCATGCATACACAAATGACCAGCGTATTCTTGATTTCCCACATAAAGATTTAAGGCGGGCACGTACTGCGGGAATTAATATAATTCCAACAACAACGGGAGCAGCAAAAGCAGTTGGATTGGTTATCCCCGAATTGCAAGGTAAATTGAAAGGTTATGCTATGCGCGTACCTGTTGCAGATGGCTCAATTACAGATTTTTCAGCAATTTTGAAACGTGAAACAACAGTGGAAGAAATTAATCAAGCGATGAAGAATGCTTCCGAAACATATTTAAAAGGGTTGTTGCAGTATTCAAACGAACCTTTGGTTTCCACTGATATTATTGGCAATTCGCATTCCACTATTTTTGACTCACAACTCACTGATGTGCAAGGAAATTTTGTCAAAGTTGTTGGATGGTATGATAATGAATTTGGCTATTCAAATAGAATTGTTGATTTAGTAATGCTCCTCAAAGATCAACTATAATTTTTGGAGGACAAATGATAAAATCAATTAATGATAGCAACTTTAATGGCAAACGTGTGCTGATTCGTGTGGATTTTAATGTTCCAATTAAAGATGGACAAATCACCGATACAACGCGTATCGAGGCTGCACTTCCCACAATCGATAAAGTGATTGATGACGGTGGAATTCCTATTCTGATGTCTCACTTAGGTAGGCCTGCCGGTTATCAGAAAGAATTTTCACTTGAACCCATTGCAAATTATCTTCGAGAGTATTATGGATATAATGTTATTTTTGCTGATGATTGTGTAGGCGAAAAAGTCGAGAATATGGTAAAATCTGCAGCTGCGGGTGATATTGTTCTTCTTGAAAATTTGCGCTTTCATCCTGAAGAAGAGAAAAACGATATTGAATTTGCAAAAAAATTAGCTTCATTGGCAGATGTATACATAAATGATGCATTTGGGAGTATTCACCGTGCACACGCAAGTATTGATGCTGTTTGTAAATTTTTTCCCGAAAGGTATGCAGGTTATTTATTGTTAAATGAACTTAAATATTTAGGCGAAGCGCTTGATAATCCAAAACATCCATTTACTGCAATTCTGGGAGGTGCAAAAATATCCGGGAAAATTGATGTTATACGTAATTTGCTTTCCAAATGCGATACTATTCTTATTGGTGGGGGAATGACATTTACATTCTTAAAAGCACAGGGCTATGAAGTTGGGATGTCATTAGTCGAAACAGATAAAATTGATTTAGCTGCTGATTTAATAAAGGAGGCAAAAGAAAAAAATGTGCAACTCATTCTCCCTGATGACATTGTAATCGCTAATAAAATAGCTGAGGATGCCAATATTAAGAGCGTTTCAATTGATAATATCCCCGTTGATTGGGTAGGCGTAGATATTGGCGAAAATACAATAAAGGCATATACAGATATTATTTTAAACTCCAAAGCTATATTTTGGAATGGTCCTCTTGGTATATTTGAGATTCCAAAATTTTCCAAAGGTACTTATGCAATTGCTGAAGCTCTTGCTAAAGCAACCGAAATGGGTGCTATTACAATCATTGGAGGAGGAGACAGTGCATCTGCTATACAGAAAAGTGGCTTTGCTGATAAAGTTACTTTTATTTCTACAGGTGGTGGTGCATCCCTTGAATACTTAGAGGGTAAAATATTGCCTGGATTAGCTGCATTGGAAATGTAAAAAATAAGGGGCATAAAATTTATGCCCCTTTATTTATTTATTTCTCTCTTTATTCTAAATTAACAATTATTAATTTGTCCTAACTTTTGATTTTCGATTATTAAGTTACTTCATTACCCTTTAAAATACTTCTGTGCTTAAGAATTGCACCTATTGCCATCAAAATTAACCCAATAAATAATATTACGGGTAAAATAATGTAATTAATTGTACTCATCAGGGGATTGGGATTTTCCCGGAACAAATCAATTATAGCTAGTACAATGATTAATGTAAATGATATAACAGATATAGTTCCACCTGCAATAGTTATTGGATTTTTGAATATAAGAGAAAAATTATAGGTCTGTTCGCTTGTCTCTTCAAATTGAGGAGCAATTATTTCTTCTTTCTGTTCATTATGTACAATATGGTATCCTGTAATCATAGCTTGAAAATATTCTGAAGGATGCTCGCCTGTTGTTCCAAGATATATATGGCCTACCATAAAAATGGTTAGAAAAAAACCAACAATTGCATGGATAATTGCCATAGGCCAAACACCACCCATCCCGAGAATCTCATCGGGTGCTAACTCAGGAAATAATAATGCCCAACCTGATAAAATTATAATAGGCACAAGGAAATACATCACTCCAAGATATGTGATTTGCTGTAATGGATTGAATTTGCGCTTTTCATTTATTTTAAATGGATGAGGCTTTCTCGCAAAAATATCTAGTAAATAGTACTTTGCTTGAATCCATAAATCCGACATTATTCTTTTAAAAATTGGTACATAATATTTAATATTACCTGAAATTATATTCATTATAAAATAGAAAATATAATTTATGGTTAATAAAATACCCGATATATTATGAATTAGCATTCCAGTTTTAAAAGGAAATAATAAACTGCTAGTTGCTGAGTAATGCATGCTTATCCCTGAGAGTATCAAAAGTAGCATAAGTAAAGCATTTAAAAGGTGCCAAATCCTTAACCAAATGGGATAAAAATAAATTTTTCTCATTATTTACCTCTATAAAAATACCAGCGTAAAAATCCATGCAGTAATAGAACAACAATCACTACTCCAAATATTATTAAACTGAGGGTATCAAGTATTATATTTCTTGTGCTACCGACTACATAAGCATCGCTAAGCAAAGTACCGTTAATAAATCCATATTTCTGCCTTGATACGGCTCTTTCGTGTTTGTATAATGTGGACATTAGAACAGAATTCCTATTATGGCATTCCTCGCATTTTTTAATTGTTTGAGAAGGTGGCAAAATATTGTGGGACAAATTTGGCGGTCTATAGGATGAATGGCAGTCGATACATCTCACAGTTTCATAATGTGTTGAAAGTTCGGGTAACCAATTGTGAGCTTGATTTGTTGTTAAAATCTTGTATTTTTTCATCATAGTTTCATTCGCATGGCAAACCACACAATAAACCATTTTTGTTCTCATTACAACGTCAAAATTGATATGATTATCGCTAAACATACGCCGTGGCGCATAAACTACAGGATTAATATTATGTTCGCCGTGACAAAATGTACAGGTTGGCGCATCAGGATTGCCTTTGGTTAAAGCGACTCCATGAATACTAATACTATATTCCTGAGAAATTGGTAAATGGCATTGACTACAAATATTAGGAACATTTGTCCTATAAATTTTTGAAGTAGGGGATGATGCCCTCTCTAAATCGTGGGTACCATGACAATCTGTACATATTGCAGCATTTGAGTTTCCGCGTGCTATTGCCTGTCCATGAACACTACTGTCATAATTAATTAATGATTTAGCAAATTGACTCTGCTCTATTGTACTTCTTAAATGGCAATCTAGACAAAGTTTTTCCTGATTTTTTTTCAATGTTGCCATATCAAGTTTCCAATTTGGTGTTAATTTATTAGAATGGCAATAGATACAGGTTGGTGCATTTGGGTTGTTTCTTTGTAATTGCACATAATGGACGCTTTTCAAGTGATCTTCTTTTTCCTTCGTGTGGCATTTCCCGCAATAATTTGTCGAATTTAAAAAATTGATGGGGCTTGATGGGCTCTGACTTGTCTTGACTTCATGATGACCATGACATCCCTTGCAATTTACATCGGGTGAGCCACCAACTCCATCTGCCATTGCTATTTGCGGATGAAATATATGTTTATCCATTGGAGCTTTATGGCATTCTTTACAATTTATTGGAGTTATATTTGCTTTGTGCGGAATCTCATCAGGATTGAAACCCTTATGGCAATCTATACATTTTAATTTGTTGTGAGCAGATTGTAAAAATATAGATTTATTCACATAGATTGATACTGTTTGCCCATTTTTATCCATTTCCAAAGTTGGATCATTATGACAATCTAAGCATACTTCGTTGCTTTGTGCATATATTCTACCTAAACCTAATACCAATAAGAATAATATAGTATTAAATTTGTCCATTTTCTCTCTTTCTTTATTAATATAAATAAACATAAAAAAAGGCTGTCAAATGAATGTTTCACTTGCAGCCCTTAATTATTTTAATCGCATTTTATTTTAAGGTCTGCAACCAATTGACTAATGTATCTAGTTCGGCTTGCCCTCCATTAAATTTAAAGGGATGAGCTTTATTATTAATTTTTTCTGCCCTTAAAAGATATTTTTGAAGAAATTCAGGACTAAACTCGTTACTTCCTATAGATGATAAATCGGGATATTTGCCCGGTTGCTTACTTTCTATACCCTGTGATTTTATTGAGTGACAATTATTGCATTTTTTGTTTAAAAAAATGTCCTTTCCCGTCACTTCCTCGGCGGATGTGAATACACTTGCGCTTAGCAAACCTGCTATCCCTAATGTTATAATTATTTTTTTTATGCTCATAAATTTTCTCCTTAATAAAAAAATTTAATATATTAGACTTTTAAAATTATTAAGTATTGTTTATTAATGTAAAATATTTAATTGTTTGGTGCGCCCTTGTTGATCCATGCTTTTAATTGCAAAAATTTGCATGCTGACGTTGTGTCCCCACTTTTATAAAAATATCCGAACATTGTTCCTTCAATTGAGCTGACTAAAGAACCATCCATTGCATGATTCTTTATATTTTCGTAACCTTCTAAATTGACACCTGCTGCTTGTGTTGAATTGCTGTGGCAACCTTCGCACCTTTCTATAATAACAGGTTCAATATCTTTTGTGAAGGTTATATTTATTGTATCGCAATTCCCTGATGGTGGTTGAACTTTTACAACCTCATCTTTTTCGCACGAAATCAAAATAAATGAGAAAACAGCCAAAATAGTGAATAAAAGTACTTTAATATTCCAATAAAATTTTATTTTTTTCATTTTACCTCCATTAATAAAATATATGTACTTGAAATGCCCATTGCGCTGAATATCCTTCTACCCACTCTCGATTGTATATTCTATATTCAGGTAAAACTGCAATATATGGCAATAAAAATACCTTTGCACCGAATACGAATTGATTTGCATTGTGTTTGACCTCAGCAACTCTATCATAAGTATGACCTCGTTCTGCTCGAACATAAGCATATGCACCCTCGATTGGTTGATATGTTAATTCAGCTGCTATATTATCTGTTGAGCGCGTTGCTTGCTTATCGCTGTATTGATATTCTACAAGAAATGCAAGCTTATCCACTAATCCAATTCCACCATAAATATTTGCAACAGCAAAGTAATTATTTGCAAAATATAGATTATTGTCAGTGCGTAACGGTGAATTTATCATGTATGAAATTCCACAGAATTGTGTAATACCTGATATGATTTCTGGGGGATAAAATCTAACATTTGCCACAGTTGATAATGTCTTCCCACTGACTAATGGTACCATTTTCATAGATTGATCTGTGATAAGCATATCACTTAAATTCTTTGAATCAAATACACCAAGACTTACACCCAACCATGGAATTGCTTCATAATCAATTTGTGCGCCCCATTCAGTCATATCGTGTGGTAATAATAATGGTAATGTGCTTGGTGTTCCGCCTGCAACAAGCTGCCTTGTCATTATGGTATGGTCATCCCATACAAGTCCGACGGGTGCTTGAAAATAGCCAATTCTTAGTGATGGTAATTTTTCTCCTGGACGGATATAAACACTGAAAGCACCTGGCTGCTGCCCCGGATATCTCATATCTTCGTTAATATCGTATGCAAAATTATACATTCCTTCAACTTCTATGTATTTAACGGGCCTTATTGATAAATATGGTGATAATTGCATTGCCATATATTTACGCTCGGTTTTGCCTGTGCGTGTGCCCCACCTTGCTGTTTGCCATCGGTAATCTATTCCAAAAGATATATTATCATTCCATACTGAATTTGTCTGTTGTAAAAAATCAAAAACAGGCGTCAATCCAAGCACTTTAGGTGGAATAACGGATGTTTGATTTCTGCTCATCCAACCCGCTAATGTTCTTGCACCACCACCGCGTACATTTGTATGGCAGCTTTCACATTTTGCTCCATATGATTGTAATAGTGAATATTCAGGGCGAGAATATGCAAAGTAAGTTGTTATAACAATTAAAAAAATACATATTGTGAATCTTTTCATATCTACTATCCTTTTAATTTTAGATTTAATTTTTTTGCAGCTCATCATTTTAATTTTAAAAAAAGAGAGGAGATAACTCCCCTCCCTTTTAAATCAATTATTGTGATATAGCTTCAATTGAATTTTGTAAAACTGCATTGATATATGCTGGATTATGAACACCCTTACTGCCATCGGAAGCAATAAGTAAATAATTCCAACCCGCTGCAGCTAATTTTGCAGAGTATGTACCGGGTTTAAATAGGTCTGAAGAATAAACTCCATGGCTTGCAGTTGTATCCAATATGCCCGCCGCAGCAAGTCTATTGCGAAGGTCTGTCAATTTTACAAGTGTATTGGTAATAATTTGACCCTTGTCATCAAATTTCTTTAGACCACTATGGCAACCTGTACAAGCTACCACATTATCAACTTCGCTACCGTGTGAATCATATGACATATTCATTGTGTGGCCACCCGCCTGTGCTCCAAAAGCTTGAGCCATATGACAGCTAACACACCCCTTTGATATAGCTTGAAGATGTCCCGTGTTAGTATATGTTTTAGATCCGGGAATTTCCACTGCACCCGATGCCGCTAACATATTTGCGGCTGTGCTATGATGAGGACCCCAACGTGCATTTGTAATTGCAAATGTTTCTTGTGTTAAATCTGGTCTTACAGCAGTTCTTGCTTGGTGACATTGAGCACACGTATTACCTGTCTTGAAATCAACTATTTCACCCGTTAGTTGCAATTTTGTCGATGTAGTTTTTCTCAATGCCCAGTCCGTGCTATCGTAACTTGTATGAATCTTATGGCAAGTGCGGCAGTTTTGTCCAACAGGATTTTGCACGTCAGCTACAGTTGCTAGTTCGCCTGTTTCAAGTACCTCGATAAATCCTTGACTTGTGTGGCAAGGTGCGCAATCTTTTGTACTACGCTCAAAATTTAAGCCCGTTGCATGTGCTGAGGTTGCCCATTGGACTTCTTTCGCTACAAGCTCGCTTGTGCTATTATGACAAACACCACATTGCTCTGCTCCTGATGGTCCAGCAGGCCCCTGTGGTCCTTGAGGTCCCTCAGGTCCTTTCGGTCCCTCGCAACTCATCAATGCGAAAAAACCCGCAAATAGTAGTATAATTAAGTTATGCAAACTGAACAAAGTTTTGCTCATATAACTCTCCTTGTATATTAAAATTAAAATTGTAATGAACTACAATTACTAAATTATAAAATATTTGAATAACATTAACTACTTTCAAAAAATTTTAATACAAGAAATTTTCTTACCTATAACCCTTTTTATTATCAAAAATTTTGCTAAATAATTGGAAGAAAAAAAATTAAAATTATTTGGTTAATAAATAATAATTAATTAGATTAATATAATTTAGAAAATCCTGATTAATAAATATCAATACTAATTATAATTAATTTTTAGATTAATATTTATCGATTTATTTTATTGCTTCGTAATTCTTTTGCTGCTTGCACAGCCGATTCTGTTATTTTCTCTCCTGATAGCAACCGTGCTATTTCTGTTACTATCTCGCTCTCATTCAATTCATTTGCAATTGCTTCTGTGCGGTCCTGATTTTCAATTTTGCTTATAAAAATTACTTTTTTGCCTTTTGCGGCGATTTGTGGAGAATGTGTGATGGCAATAATTTGATGATTTTGTGATAAATTGCTCATTTGTTGCCCGACTCGTTCTGCAATCCTTCCGCTGACCCCGGCGTCAATTTCATCAAATACTAATATTGGCATATTTCGATTTGCTGCTCCCATTTCTTTTAAAGCAAGCATAATTCGTGATAACTCGCCCCCCGATGCTATTTTCCTTAAGGGTTTGGGGTCCTCTCCCTTATTTGTAGAAATATAGAATTCTAATTTATCTATTCCATTATTGTCGGCTTTATAATATTCCCCGTCTATTTCCAATGCCAGTTCATCCTCTTTATCTGCTTCTTGCTTTTGGATTCGATTTTCAAATTCTATATGATTTAATCCCATTTCTTTTAGCAATGCTTCAATTTCTTTTTTAAATTTAATGCTTGCTTTTTCTCGTTTCTGGGATAATAACTTTGCAATTTTACTTAATTCACCTTTTAAATTTTTTATTCCATTTTCAAGATCAATTAAAACATTTTTATATGAATTCGATTCCGATAATTCTTGTTCCAATCTTTCTTTCCGTTCCAATGCTTCATCAATTGTGCCATATTTGCGTTTGAAATTCTGCAGTTCATATAATCGCTTATTTATATCTTCGATTCGATTTGGATCAAATGTAAAATTTTGTATATAATCATTTGTGTAATTAATTATTTCCTTTATAGTAGGTATTATTTGATTTATTTCATTTGAGTAAATTTCAAAATTTTTATCAATCTTTGCAAGATTCTGCAATCGTTTTTCTACTTGTATAATTTGCTCATAAATTGAATTTTCCTCTCTAAATAATACATCGCTAATATCCTTCAAATTTGAAAAAATTACCTCGATATTTTCCAATTTTCTTAATTCATTTTCAAGCAGAATATCCTCATCCTTTACTGGATTTACTTTAATGATTTCGCTAAGTTGTTCTTGCTTTATTTTCTGAATTTCTTCAAATTCTAATTCTTTATTTATTAAATCATTGTATTCTTTGAATATTTCTCTTAATTTTTTATAATTCTTTTGGTATAATTGCAGCTCCTCTGATACATTTGCATAAGCATCCAGTATGCTGATATGATTTTCAGGCATTAGCAATGATTGATGTTCATATTGACCGTGAAAATCAATAAGCATATCGCCAATTCTTTTTAATATATTTAACTGAACAGGCGAATCATTAATAAAATTTCTCGATATGTTATTGCTTGATATTTCCCGCCTGATAATCAATTCAGGATATATTTCAATATCCAATTCCTTCAGAATGTCAAAAATTGGGTTATCTTCTTTTAGAATAAAAACACCCTCTATAATAGCACGATTTTCACCTTGACGAATATAGGATGTAGATGCTCTATCGCCAAGCAAAATAGATAAAGAATCAATTATTATTGATTTGCCTGCCCCTGTCTCTCCAATTATTATATTGAGAGTGGGGTCAAACTCAATAAACTGCTCTTTGATAATGGCAAAATTCTTTACAGATAAGGATTTAAGCATATTTTAACTTAAATCTATTTCATTTCTTCAGGGAAAAGCACCGCTCTTACTGCTGTCTCAAGCTTATTATAAAGCTCGGTATTTTCCTTTAATAATTTCTTGAAAGCTTCCCTACCTTGTGCTCGTTCCTCCCCGTATGATAACCACGAACCTGATTTATTAATAATATTTAAATCCGTAGCAATATCAATTATATCGCCAATTTTTGAAATGCCTTCATTATAGAGTATATCGACCTCTACTTCCTTAAATGGTGGTGCCACTTTATTTTTTACTATCTTTACCTTTACTCGATTACCAATAATATCAGCTCCATCCTTTATTATATCTTTTCGGCGAACATCGATACGGACTGATGCATAAAATTTCAATGCATTACCGCCTGTTGTCGTCTCGGGATTGCCATAGACAATACCAATTTTATTTCGCAATTGATTTGTGAAAATCACTACTGTCTTGGATTTGCCAATTGCTGCATTAAGCTTTCGCATTGCCTGACTCATCAATCGAGCTTGCGAACCCATTTGTGCATCGCCCATCTCGCCTTCTATCTCCACACGCGGCGTTAATGCTGCAACTGAATCTATTACAATTACATCTATTGCATTGCTTCGCACAAGCGTTTCGACGATATCCAAAGCTTGCTCCCCAAATTCCGGTTGAGATAATAATAAATTATTTAAATCTACTCCAATACGTTGTGCATAATTCACATCCAAAGCGTGCTCTGTATCAATGAACGCTGCAATTCCTCCCTTCTTTTGTGCTTCTGCAATCACTTGCAAACAAAATGTTGTTTTTCCCGATGATTCAGGTCCAAATATTTCTGTTATACGTCCTCGCGGAACTCCACCTATTCCTATTGCTGAATCGATAGATAATGATCCCGTGGAAACTGCATCAACTTTTATGACTACTTTATCATTTAAATGCATTATCGAACCCTTTCCGTGTTGCCGCTCAATCTGGTCAATTGCCATTTTAAGCGCTCTATCACGCTCTTGCTCTATAACCTTTGATTTTTCTGCTTCCATAAATATTAAATTTTTATAATTGAATTAGTAAATTATATTTTACCAAAATTAACAAAAACATTTCAAATAGGATTAAAATAATCAAATATAGGCAAATATGTGGCTAAAGTATCCTTGCCTTTGCAGGTGGCTAAAGCCACCTGTTGCGTAATTCCCTTCTATACAACATTATAAATACAGATCTTTGCAATTACAGATGCATCAGGTTGGTGCAAGCACAAAAATAATGAGCAAAGATGCTCATTCCACATATACAATTTGGACTAACAACTTAAATCGTGTGTTTAAGTTATTCAAAAATAATGTGTAAAAATATTCAATATAATTCTTTTCTATTATTATTTATTTTATTTGTAATTTTGTTATATTTAGTTTTTATATTAGTTTTGTAATATTTTTTAGGGAAAAAAGATTTTTAAAAAATTAAATTTTTTTCAAAATTTTTAAAAAAAGTGTAACTTTTTTGATTTTCGATTGTCTTATAGTTACAAGAAAATGCAAATTATAATTTTTAATAAAAAATAGGTTTAAAAAAATGAACGAACAAAACAAATTACGACCGAAAAACTTGTTGAGAATATTAACATTGCTCGCAGTTTTTCTTTCAGCGTTTTCATTTGTGAAAGCGCAACCCGATAATTATTGCTTACCCAATCAAGGCCCATCTACTTGGCCTATTACATATTTTTATTGCTGGCCTATGTATTATGTTCAATACAGTTATTATCCGTACTATGGGTCGATTATCAAGGAAGTCAATATTTTGCAGGGAAGCACATATTATTTGAGTAGCATAACATCGAATTATAGCTCGGCATATCCTTATCAAGGAGGTCCAACTTATGATGATCCAACTTGCTACAAATTTTTCGATAGTCCTCAGCCACAATTAAGCATAGGTGAAACGTATTCTTTCCAGATAAAAATAGCACCTATATATGGCTTTCAATCATATTATTGTTCAAGCACTCAATATACAATGCGTTTATTTGTTGATTGGAATATGGATGGTGATTTTGTCGACCAAAACCCCGATGAATGGATTAATCATCCCGGTGGCTCTTATGCAAGTCCTTCTTGGCAGCAATACCTAAGCTCTTGGTGCCCGAGTTCTCCAAATTTACAAACTTTTACGTATAATATAAAGATTCCTGATAATATTGATCCCGGCAAAACACGTATGCGTGTAATGAGTTCGTACTATTATCCATATTATGGGGATTGGCCCCTTCCAGATCCCAAATGGATGTATGGCTATTATGATCCTTATGGCGCCGATGCTTGTCATAATGCATATATGTATGATTATAATTATTTTGGATATGGATATGGATATTTGTATAGCTACGGTGAATCAGAGGATTATATCCTGGATTTGTCCCTTCCATTGAAATCCACATTTCCCGATAATGTAGCACCAAACGATATTTTATATGCGGGTGAGTTATATAATGCAACAACCCGTACTCGCTACGATAATGAAGGCAATCCTTATAATTATTATTACGAAAAACCTTACGTGGAATTCTATAGCGCACAACCCTCAGGAACGCAAATTAAATACTCAATTCAAGGTCCTTTGCCATCAACAAATATCGTTTATAAAGCTCTGAATGCCTCAGGCGGGGATTATATTGATATGAATGGTATAACAAAATATGTTGTAAATAAGGCAACAGGAATTTATGCCCCAGGAGGAAATGGCGATTTTAAAGGAACAAGTGGTGGAGAATATAATTTAATCATAACCCTAAGAAAGCCAAATGGGACAGAAAAGACAATTATGAAGCGATTCACAGTTAGCTGGCCTTATGACTTAGCAGTTTCGGATGTAGTTTCACCTCAGCAGGCAGGCCCTCCAAGATTTTATAAGTTTCCACCCAAAGTCCCCATATCAGTATCTGCTGTATACCAAAATGTTGGGGTAAATCCTATAACTAAATTTGAAGCATATGCAGATATTTATAAAAGCGATGGTACTCCATTTAGAACTCTTCATAAAACTTATGATACTGTGGGCGGTATTTATCCTGTATTAGCAGGAAAGCAAAAAACAACTATAGATTTCGGTACATTTTCTTCAGATGAAATAGGAACTTTTTATATTGTCTTTCGTGCAGAACTAAAGAGTGCAGTAGACAATGATTCTTATAACAATAAATATCCAAGGGAAGGCGACCCAACTTATAATTTCATTATTGCAGCACCAATTGAGATTGCAGCTTTGAAAATGAATGTACCAAGCGATAGTGGGATTGTATATAGTGGACGAGCCTTTACTCCACAGGGAACAGTGATAAATAATGGTGTAAATGATGTAAGTAATGTTCAAATTACATTTAAATATAGAAAAACAACCGACCCACCTAATACCTGGATTGCAACTATTAATGGTGTCTTACCTGATGTTCCTGGAGGACGATATAATACAAGTATAGCAAAATGGGCGGGACAAATCATTAAGGATCCAGGAACATACATTGGTTCTTTTAGAGTAACAGCAGCAGATGATTATGACCCAACTAATGACGAGATTACATTTACTTTTACAGTAATAGGAGGGCTAAGCGGGACAGTACGAGTTGGTGCTGGCCAAGATTACGAAACTATTCCACTTTTTACTGACGAACTATATAAGCGAGGCTTGAGTGGAGATTTGAATGTGGAATTAACAGATAAAACGTATGATATTTTCTCACCATTTGAAGATGCTCCTGCATGGGATCTTAGCTCTTATATTGTGGGTTTAGGTAATTATAATGGAAAAATTAATCATTTGACATTTAAACCAAGTGTTGAGAGGTCAAAAGAACGTGGGAGCATTGAAATTAGAATGCATAGCTTACGAGGTGATGGTGTGCGTTTTGGACAAAATTTGAAACCAAATAGCACAGAAGCTCCTATTTATTATGCTCCATCGCTTGAATATATTCGTCAATTTGCTAACACACCTGGCTATATAACATTTGACGGCGGTTCAAACAAATCAATGAAATTCATCCTTTATAGTTCTTCGCAAATACAAGGCAGAGCATTCAGTTTGCAACGTGGTTCTCATCATATTACATTAAAGAATTTGTTGATTGAAAATGCAACTCCTGCAATTGAAGAAGATTACGAAATTCCAAGAATGAAATATACGCCATCGGAAGGTTTTACTTATAATCCAGATTCCTTAATTTTAGTAGATAGGAGATTAGGATATTCAGCGGGTATTGCCAATCGAGGGACATTGACACCGGATATATTTGAATCTAAGACCGTTCATGTTGATACCGTACAGAATTCTTATAACAGGTTCTCTAATAACGAGATAAAGGGATTTGGATATGGTATTGTTTCAATAGGAATAGGTCCATTAATTAATCCAAGAACCTTACTATTTACGCGATACTACAATTTAGCAGATACAATAGATGGGAATATAATTTATGATGTTGAACGTTCAGGTATCTTCTTAGGATTTGAAGAAAATGCATATATAAAACAAAATAGAATATATAATGCAAAAGGAACAAAGAGCGACAAGAATTATGGTATAGAGATGGGATTTGAAACAGGGACGTATGGCTTTGGTTATAATAATGTAGGTGTTAAATTAGATGGGAATGAAGTGAGCGAAATTGCAGGCAAAAATTTAGCAGCGGGTATTAGTTCCATTCAAGATGGGCAATATTTCCCATCAATAACAGGAGGTATGGTTCCATTTCCCAATACTAATGAAAACTTTAAAATTTATAATAATATCATAAGGGGTATTAGTAATACTTCAACAGCAGGCGAAAGATATGGTATATTGGTTATGACAAATCGGGGGAGCAATATGTTCTCACGTAAGAATTTTGACCAATCTATCAAGAACATATTAGTAAGTAATAATACAATCTACTTAGAAAATGATAACATTACAAACATAGGGAATCAAGCTGGAATTGGCTTGTTTGACGTCCTAGGTGGTAGAATTTACAATAATGCACTAGCCCTTACAGATCCTTCAATTTCCAAGAGTCAATCATTATTTGATGCTGCGATAGTTTATAATGGTATTTATCCATCTGATGCAGGATTACGTTCAGACAATAATGTTTTCTGGATTCCTGATAAAACAAATTGGTCCACTTATCGCTTTTATCAAACAGGTGGCACTACTCGAACTACTAATTATATATATGCAGGCTACCATAATGAATTTAGAGATTTAGAACAATGGCAAATGTGGACAGGTGAGGATAAGAATTCTTTCGAAAATGTTAATTTTATGAATGACTATTTTATAACACCTAATTTGCCAACTTATATGCGTATCAAAAATAATCCATATCCAACGGGGTCGATACTAAATAATCGCGGTAAGAACTTATCAGATTATACAAATGATATTGCAGGAAAAGTGCGAGGCGATGGAGGATTTGCTTATGATATAGGCGCTTGCGAATTTAATGGTGTCCCATATTTGAGGGACTTGGAAGCCGATTTAATACTAGCTCCAGGGAATTATCGCGAAACATCTCCGTTAAAATATAGCGAAGCTGAATATATAATGACTACATCTCCTGTGGAAGTTACTACGCGAATATTTAATGGTGGAGGTTCATTAGTTGTTAATGGCTTAATGAATGTAGATATCCAATTGCAAACTCCGGATGGAAATTGGCAACCTTATTTGCAAAGTTCCACTAATATTGTGCGTATCCTTCCATATGAAAGACAAGATATTCCATTGAACCTTGCTGACGGAATTGGGGATGAGTTTGTTCCTAAAACATATTATGAACTCAATCAAGAGGGAATGGGTTATACAGTTCCAGCAGAATTTGAATCTATGAAAGAGAATGTCACACCTGTTTATAGAATTACAGTTAATTTAGGTGATGATTTATACAATGCAAACAATCAGACTACTAAAGATGTTCGATTCTTTATCTTAAAATCTGGATATAAAGCAATAGTAAGTAGCCCAAGTGATTTATCTGCAATGCCTTCCAATCCAAATATAAATGACATTGCAACACGATTAAATTACACAGCCTTACAAAAGGGATTACTTTCAATTGATTTTGAGAAAGATTTAACAAAGAATCGTCAAGATTATGATTATTTCAATAGAAGTGGGTGGGAACCCCGAGCAGTTGATTATACATCATATCGTACATTATTCTGGACAGAAGGCGATGCTGAGTATTCTGCAGAAAGCTATATGTATACTCCTGGACAATTAAATTCATTAATTAACTTTTTGGATGCGGGAAAGAGCAATGAAAAGAAAAATATAGTTGTGGCAAGCCAAGAATTAATTAGAATGCACGATGCAACTGATGTGGGAACATTATTATCAGACTATTTGAGAGCAAGTGATAAATCTCCATCTAACCCAATGGGGCAAGGTGTCAGCTATGACCAAAAACTTGTCAAAGGTGTTGCAATATCACGAAACCTTGAAGAAACAATTCAAAATACAGGCTATACAGGCGATAAAGATCCATATCCAGGATTGCTCGATTTAGTTCAAGCCTCAACGGGGTATTCTCAAATTGCATATATTTATGAATCATTAGGTTCTTATGCGGATCCAAATGCACCAAATAGCGAACGAACTATGGGGATTGTGACTTCGACCTTAGGCTATAATTCAGTGATATTTGGCGTTGATTGGCGTCATTTTGCAAGTTTGGATAATCTAATACGCGCAACTGTAGATTATCTAGATGAATACGGTGGTAATGTTGTTCCAATTGAGCTGGTTTCCTTCGATGCTGAACCAGTAGGTAATAGGGTTGAAATCCGATGGACTACAGGAAGCGAAAAAGGGAGTTCGCATTTTGATATAGAGAAACGCGAAGTCAAGAATGGTATTAGCAATGAATATGCAACAATTGAAAAAGTTAAGGCTACCGGTGAATCGATTAATGAAGTTCATTATGGCCCTGTCTATGACAAAAATGTGAATTACGGTGGTGAGTACGTTTATAGGTTAAAAATGGTTGATAAAGATGGTGCAATGAAATATAGCCAGGAAAAGACAGTAAGAATCGACCAAGGTAATACAAATCTTTGGATGAGTGAAGTATCACCGAATCCTGTGCAAGGACAATTGAATGTTCAAGTTAGATTAACTGATGGCAATGCTGTAATGATTGTTTATGACCTAAACGGAAGAGAATTGATTCATCAATCAATTTCGAATTCAGGAATTGAACAAGATGTGAATATTGATGTCAGCACATTACCAGCTGGTACTTATACTTTAGCCTTGAAATCAGGCGAACAGGTTCAAACAAGAACTTTTACAATAATGCGATAATATAAAATACATTAATTCGCAGATAGCACAAGACAAAGGGGTGGCTCCATACCGCCCCTTTTTATTTTATTTATTTTTACTAATTTGCTTTTCTTAATTTATCTATTAATGAAAAAGATCCTTGCTCTTGGTTTTCTATTAATTTTTATTTCTTGTAATTCTTTTGAAACAAAGCCTCAAAGGATAGAATACTTCTGCGTCTTGCAGAAATCTCAATTTTTTTCCGAAGTTCCAAATGTTATTCAAAATGGTGGATTTGTAATTTTTAACCTCGATGAAAATCGAAATCATATTGTTGCAATTTCTGACACATCAATAAATGGGGAGCAGGTGCAATTGAATTTATCAATTTCTTATGATACAACTAATAGGCATTATTTTATTACACCCTCTGCAAGATTTACAAAGGATAGTGCAACAAGAATTGAATATTATACTAAAACACATATCAATAAGCATTTTAAAGTAAAATTCCAAAATGTAATGAATCACTTAGAGGGATTTTGCAAAGGTAATTATTTCCCAAATCGCCCTTGAAGTTATTATGAATGAAAATACGCCAATAAAAGTTTCCGAGCTTACCGAAAGTATTAAATATTCACTAGAATCAAAATTTTTCAATGTCTATGTGGTTGGTGAAATTTCTAATTATAAAAAGCATCAATCGGGGCACCATTATTTTGCGTTAAAGGATGAATTTGCACAAATTTCTTGCATTATCTGGCGAAGCAATAATATCAATATAACACTGCAAGATGGAATGAAAGTTGTAATTAGAGGTTCAATTACAGTTTATCCGCCTCAAGGCCGCTATCAAATTGAAGTATCAGAAATTTATCCTGAAGGTAGAGGCGCATTATATATTGCTTTTGAAAAATTGAAAGCGGAATTAGCTGAGCTTGGATATTTTGACCAGGAAAGAAAGAGGCAAATTAAACCTATAAATTTCAAGATTGGAATTGCAACTTCACCCACAGGGGCTGCAATTCAAGATATGATAACAACAATTCATCGACGTTTTCCAAATGCAGTGATTTATTTTCGTCCCACAATCGTGCAAGGAGATAATGCCGCCCAAGATATTGTAAATGCGATTAGAGAACTCAATAATTTTACGCTTGATGTAATAATCATAGGCAGGGGTGGTGGCTCAATTGAGGATTTATGGTCTTTTAATACCCGTATTGTTGCTGATGCAATACTAAATTCTAAAATTCCGATTGTGTCTGCTGTTGGACACGAAACAGATTTCACAATTGCGGATTTTGTAGCAGACTTGCGTGCAGCAACACCAACTGCCGCAGCTGAAATTGTGACTCCTACCACTATCAATGATCTTGAAAATTATCTTGTTACTTCAAAAAATCAATTAATGCAAATTATTTCTCAAAGATTAAATAATTTGATTCAACGAATAAATGATATATATGAATTTAGCTTCCAAAAGAGAATTTTGGATAAATTGCATTATTTAAATCAAAGATTAGACGACCAACAAACACACTTAGAAAGAAATATTACAAATAGATTGGAAACTATGAAGGAGAAAATAAGTCATCTTGAATTTTCGCTCGATAGTCTTCATCCACTTTCACCCTTGAATAGAGGATTTGCAATGCTAAGTCAGAATGGAAAATTACTTGATGTAAATAAAACACCTGATAAAAATAATGAATTGGATGTTATTCGCAAGAATGACAAATTTAGAACAAAAATAATATCAATTGAAAATAAACTAATGTAAAAATATGACATTTGAAGAAAAATTAGCTCGCGTTGAGGAGATTGTCTCAATTTTAAATTCAGGGACTGAAAGCCTTGAAAGACAAATACAAATTTATGAAGAAGGTATTAACTTGATTAATGAGTGCAGAGAATTTCTCCAAAATGCAGAAAAAAAAGTGATTAATATTAATTCACCATCTTCGACGAAAGAAGAATAAAAAAATCCTTAATCTTAAGACTAAATTGTATGTTCAAAAGATTAAGGATATTATAAAATTGTCAAATTTTATTCATTTTCTTCATCGCTTTCTTCTTCGTCGGGTTGTTTGCGATTATCAAGAACTATAAGCATATCAGCAACAATTTCGGTGACAGCTCGTAAATTGCCGTCTTTTTCGTACTTACGGGTTTTCAATGGACCCTCTACGTAAATTCTTGTAGATTTTTTGAGAAGATTCACTGCCTTATTTGCTAAATCTCTCCAAAAAACTACATTGTGCCATTCAGTGACATCGGAGATCCTTCCATCACGATCTTTAACAAGGCTATGTGTTGCTAAACGAATACTTGTTACAGGAACTCCTTGCGGTGTTGAACGCAACTCGGGAGTGTTTCCTACATTACCTAATAAGGTTGCTCTGTTTAAACTTCTGTTTGCCATAGATTATTCCTTTATTTCGTTTAAAAAATTCTTAGTTTCTTAAGTTTTTTACTTATGTTCCAAAATGCAAAATTATAAAAAAATATTAAATATTATATAATAAATAAAAAAATCTTGCGATTATTTTTAAAAACGTAAAGTTTTAACTTAAATTTTATAATTGTTGTAGCATTTTTTTTGCGATAGGCGAGTATTCGCTTTTAGGTGATGTTTTCAATATATTTTCATATATAGCCTTAGCTTTTTGAGTATCGCCATTTTCTAAATAACATCGGGCAAGTTTGATTTTTATCGAATCAGCATTTTGAGATTTCGGCTCTTTATTTAATTGAGATACGAGTATTTTTTCTGCCTCAGAGAAATTCTTTTGATTAATATAACTATCAACCTGATTCGAAGAATTCGCATTAGTTGTCGGTATTTGTGGATTATTTGTAGATTTGTCATTAACTAATTTTGCATTATTAATGTTTGATTTATATTGTGCCTTTTTTATATTTGTTGTTTTGCTATTTGATTTAGTGGATATGTTCTTATTACTATTTGGCTTTGCTTGGGCAAGTGTTTCGTCTGAAAGTAATTTGTTTTCGCTTTTTAACTGATTATTTTTTTGATCTTCACCGGTGATAATCGTTAATTGCGAATTGTGATTAGTTTTATCTTGCTTCAAATTCTGTATTTCTTCTTCTAACTGGTTTACTTGATATGTTAATGTTTCGATTTTTCTATCAATTTCGTCCTGACGGTCGCTAACTGATTTGATTTGTTCCCTCAACGTCGGGATGCGTGTATCTGAGGAAGTGGTCTCGAAGAGTTCATTTTCATCTAATTTTATATTAGAGGTATCAATTGCTTGATTTGATTTTTGAGTACTTTTTGAATTACTTATTTCATTATTAAGTTTGTAATTTTGTAACTTTTTATAATCATTATTTTTCCCATTTATACTTTGAGGCATTGTGCAAGAATTCAATGTTACCATAATAGAGATTATTAATATTGACCAACTGAATAATATTATGCGCCGTTTGAAAAAGACCATAGCTTCTAATTTCATCATTTCCCCCTATTTTTCAATACATTTTGAAATTTATAATATTTATTGTTTATTTTTCAAAAAATTTATACCAAACTTATGAATATACTGATTTTCAATTGGCAAGATATTAAAAATCCCTTTGGTGGAGGCGCAGAAGTGCATTTGCATGAAATATTTAAACGCATTGTCAAAATGGGGCATAATGTAACATTAATTTGTTGCAAATCATCGGGTCTTTCTGATGAAGAAATTATCGATGGAATTCGAGTATTGCGCTTTGGAAATAGGAACACTTTCAATTATTCAGTTCCAAAATTATACAAAAAATTTATAAAAACTGAAATTGTGGATATTGTTATTGATGACATAAATAAGATTCCATTTTATACTCCGAAATTTGTAAAACATCCACTTCTTGCCATCAGCCACCATTTTTTTGGAAAAAGCATAATAGTGGAAGCTGGTTTAATCAAAGGTTTGTATGTACTTGTTGCTGAGCACTTAGTCAATAATGTTTATAAATCTACTCCCTTTGCTGTTGTATCACAAAGCACATTGGATGAATTTCTACGTCGAGGATTTCCCCGAGAAAATTTCCGTATTATAACAAATGCTATTGACCACTCGGAATTCCCATTCCATCACGTTGAAAAAACAAGCAATGAATTTAGAATCGCTTATTTTGGGCGATTGAAAAAATATAAACGAGTAGAGCATTTATTATATGCTTTTCAGCTCTTTTCAAAGCAATATCCAAATTCAAGTTTAGAGATAATTGGAACAGGTGATAATGAACATAATTTAAAGAAACTTGCCAAAAAACTTGGTATTGAAGGAAAAACAAAATTTTATGGCTATATATCAGATGAAGAAAAAAAACAAGTATTGATGGAGGTAGATGTTGTTGTCAATACTTCACAAAAAGAAGGCTGGGGCATTACAAATATTGAGGCAAATGCGTGTGGGACACCTGTGATTTCGGCAAATGTCCCTGGTTTACGCGATTCTGTCAAGAATTATCAATCAGGCTTGCTTTATGAATTTGGAAATATAACGGACTTAAAAAATAAACTTGTCGAATTATTAACCAATCCACAATTAAAAGCTCAGCTGCAAAATGGGGCAATTGAGTGGGCGAAAACTTTCAATTGGGATATTTCCGCTCGTCAAATGCTCCAATTCTGCGAAGATATTATTTATAATTTTAAAAAATAAATTATTTCTTTATTAAATTACTGATTACTTTGTCGAGATTTGCACTTAAATCGGGCGAAGCACCAACCTCGCTAAATGCAATATTTCCGTTTTTATCAATAACATAGATTGTTGGAATAGCTGAGACCTTATATTGAGTAGCAACATCATTTCCATTAAGCAATAATATATAATTATAATTATTGTCCTTCATAAATTTGACAGGGTCACCATTTCTTTCCCAAGTATTAATTCCCATTATAACAACATTTTGATTCTTATATTTATCCCAGACCTTTTGAATTTCGGGCATCGCTCGCTTGCAAGGGCTACACCAAGTTGCCCAGAAATCCATTACAACGACTTTGCCTTTTAAATTATCTAATGAATATACTTTCCCATCTTTATCTTTAAGTGTCCAAAGTGGAGCTTTATGGCCATTTGGTATAGTTGGAGGATTTTCATCGGTAGTTTCCGAATTTTCTCCTGTATCCATATTCTCTTGGTTTTCCATATCCATTCCTGTGGGTTCAGCTAGCAAATCTAAATCAACAAAAGAAAAAGTAGGGTCTATTTGCTGGTTGAAAACTTCCTGTGGAATGACGGTATTTAGCTTCATATTTAAAAAACTCATATCAATCTCTTGAACTATTTCATCCTTATTATTTTTTATAATTGAATGATAACTTTTTAATAATGAAGTATTCTTTGAATAAAAGTAGTGTGTTTCCATCTTATAAGTAGAACTATGTCCCGAAGTGCTTTGCTTTACCTCATAGCATTTTTCACCATCAATTGTTTTCATTCCAACATATTGAAGAGATTTTGCTAATGTATGGATTTCTGATGTATCAAGCTTAGTTGTAATAATCATATTGAAATTGTTCGATAATTCTTTAGCAATTTCGCTTGCATAATCAATCGAATCGCTCACTGAAACGCTTTTGTCAGCGTAGTTTGTCAAAATTAGTTGCTTCCCATTGTAAGTAATAAGCGATACGTTTGGCTCTTCCATTCTAAAATAAATAGGAAAATGCTTTTCATTTTGATTTCTTTTTGTAAAAATTTTTGATTTGTAGGATTGTGTTTGATCCTTCATTTTGGAATTGATAACAATATCAAATTGTGCTGAATTGACTTTTAGCGCAGCTTTATTAGCATCGATAAAAATTTGAACGGGATCTTTTTTTGAGCTGCAACTTGTAAGCAGAAATATACTTAAAATAGCGAATGCTGTAATAATGTTTATTTTTTTCATATATAAAATAAAATTTTTATAAATTCAAATTTACGAATAATAATAAAAAAAATTTGAAAATAATAAAAGAAAAAGAATTTAAAATAATTCTAAGGAATTATTACGAAACTAAAATTTACTTAATAAATTGATTTATTTTATGTATATTTGAGGTTATTAAATAAGCAAAAATTTGAATATTATTTTTATAGAAAATATAAAAGAAATTATAATTATAATTTTATTTGCATTAGTTCCCTCTTCAATCCTGAAATGTAGTGTGATGGATAGTGTTAAAATTGATTCTTCAAAAGATGTTGATTCTACCGGAATAGTTGATTCTACAAAGAGTATAAGCAAGAGTCTTCATAAAAAATTTGATACAGCTTATGTCGGGACAAATGTAGAGAATATAAAAGGATTTATAAGGCATTTCAGAATAGGTGTGGGTTACGGTTATCATTATCAAAATGATGGCAACTTTCCAAATACAAATGGAACATTATGGGATGTTAGCTTTGAAGCAATATTTGATAATAAAAGACTTTGGTCAGTGGAAATTGCATTATATCCATATATGTTTGATAAATATGAATCGGATATATCTTATGTAGGGCGTGGGCCTCACTATATTGGAACAATAGTATTCAAAAGATACTTCCCATACTTTGGAAAATATATCAAGCCTGCGATTTTCGTTGGAGGGACTCCAATGATTGTTCTTCTGGGTTTTAATGTCGGTATTGATGTAGATTTTGTAATTTCAAATATTTTTCAAGTTAAAATGAGTTATAGCAAAATATGGCAAAATGAATTCAATATTATTGAAAAATATCCAATAAACGAGTACTCACCATATATAGTAAATTTACGATTTTGCTTTACACCTGATTTTTAAGGAATAGAAAATATTATCATATATCTAAAATTATGATAATGTGCTATTAATGCAGCCTTGCTTATACCTTCAACCTACGACTTAAGTTGTGGGAACAAAAAATATGGGGCGATTCATAAATCGCCCCTAGGGATAGAGACACGCTCACCTTGCCTTTACTTTCTTCAATACGTTGCCCTTTACTTGTATTGTAGAGACGCCGTTAATGGCGTCACTACAGAACAGGTTCAGAATAATAATAGTGTCATTCCGAGCATAGCGAGGAATCCATAAACCGAAAATGGATTCTTCACTTCGTTCAGAATGACAGAAATTTACATTGTTAATGTAGAGACGTCGTTAATGGCGTCTCTACAAGAGAATTTAATTATTTTACAATATTTATCATCTGATTGACCTGCTCCACATTGCCTAAAATCTGCAAATAATACGCTCCGCTTGGCAATTGCGATACGTTTATCTCCTTGTTATGCATTCCTTCTGTCTGATAACCATCAGAGATTGATAATACCCGTTCGCCAAGTATATTATAAATTGCTATATTTATATTCTGTGGATTGCTTACACTGTAGCTAAATCGAATTAAATTATTTGTTGGATTTGGCTCGATGGCAGAAAGAAAGATGTCATTGCCTTCCGTTATATCTACTTCGTTTATTCCAACTCCACTTTTGACTTCAATATATTCTGACTTGGTTCCCGTCATAAATACATCCTCATAACCTACTGTAAGGCTTACTGTATATTTTCCAGGTAATGTGTATATATGTGTTGGATTCTGTTGTGGACTCATTTTCCCATCTCCAAAATCCCAATTCCTATATGTTATATATCCATTTGATTTATCTGTAAATTTTACTTCTAATGGCGCTTTTCCTTCCGTCTTATCCGCCTCAAATTCTATTGCTATGTTATTTATTAAATTTATATCAATTTCAACTGTGCTTATGCATCCATATGCACTAGTCTTCGTTAATCGAATCTTGCCACTTTTGTTATTACCCCAATCTATTTCTATGGAAATACTTGTATTGCTTCCCGATATTTTCCCACCTATTACTGACCATTCTAATTTATCCCCCTCTGATGCTTTTGCATCTTCATAAATCTCTGAACTGCCAAAATTAGGTGCTAAATTCCCTGTTATTTCTATCTCAGGTGCAGGAATTTCGCGCAAATTTATGCTTCCATTCATTGAATTTGTGCAATTGCCCTCTATTGTTATTGCTTCAATTGTATATATTCCCGCGATATTTTGCTTCCCAAAACTAATACTTTCACCTGTTCCCGCAATTGATTCCCCAACAGCACCGCCATCCCGCAGCAATTGATATAGTACACCTTCCTCAGAATTGGTCAACGTTATCTCTGATCCCTCAGTTCCCTCGCAGAAATAATCCAGCCCTGCTATATCGTATGCTTCGGGTTTTGGTATCATTTGTGGTTTTATTTCACCATCCATCTGAGAATAACAACCTCCACCTGTTGATTGTGCTATAACTGTATAAACTCCGTCATCTTTATAACTTCCAAAATTGATAGGCTTCCCTGTTCCATCGACAGGTGCTCCAATATTTTCGCCATTAAATTGTAATTGATAGATTATACCTGTTTCTGAACCATTTAATATAATTTCTACACCATCGGATTCTTCGCAATATGTTCCCGTAGATATAAGAGAAAATTTTGTTGGAGCGGGAATTTTTCTTACTTTTATACTTCCTTTCATATTATTAGTACAACCACCTTTTTCACTGATCGCTAAAACCGTATAAGTCCCTTCTTCGGTGAAATATCCGAAACTAATATCTTGGCCTGTAGGTAAAATTGGAGCACCAATTCTTTTCCCATTTAAGTGTAAATAGTATTTTACGCCCTCTTGGCTACCATTTAATCCTATTGCAACACCCATTTCTCCTTCGCAATATGTCCCATCGCCTGGTTCATTATATACTTTGCTACCACCTATCATATCAAATGTTTGAGGAGCGGGAATCATAGTAATATATGCCTCGGAACTTAAAAAGTGTTTACATCCAAAAGCTGATGTTGCTTCAATTGTATACTTACCCTCCTGATTATGATAACCTAAGCTAAGTTCTTTGCCTGTGCCCATAATAGGTGCGCCGGATTTTTTACCATTTATATAAATTTGATATAATGTTCCTTCTTCACTATCTTCTAACTTGATTTCAGCGCCTTTGGTATCACCTTCACAATACCCATCATCCCCAATAATCTTATATGATGTTGGGAAAGGCAGAATAATCAGATTGTAGCCATTATCCTCGCTAATAATCATAGGTTTTGTGCTAACTATACGAATTCTATAAGAATTACCAGCTGGAATATCAGATGGAATCGTGCATTTAATGGTTCCACCTTTTATCCCTTCTAATTGTCCAATATTGATAGGTTTTGTAAATGCTCCATTCACATCTGAAATTTGTGCTATAAAGACATTATCAAGTTGGTATTTGCCTGTTACAGAAAATTTGATACTAATATTTTCACCTGGACAGAATTGTGTATTATCAATTGATTCTATCAATATAGTACCTTGGGGTCTTATCTCAAATGATAATACACCCGCATCAACCCCACCATTAAGAGTTTTGTCCCATGCTCCATTTGTTGTGAGAAAATTACTAGAATTAGTGAAGCAGGACAATATAAAGACATCAGGCGAGGCACCAATACTGAAAGCTTCTATGTGATCATCATTAGAACCACCCAGATATGTTGAATATTCAAGAATACTACCATCTAAAGGCATAATAGAAAAAAATGCTTCGCGATTGCTATACACGTTATCTAATGCATCAGAAGTAATTGGAAAATTATTTGAATATGTAAAACCACCCACAATAAATTTTCCCACTATATCATTAATAGCTATACAGTGGGCGTTGTCTGCATCTATACCTCCAAGGAATGTTGAAAATATAATAGCTCCATAAGGACCAAATTTTGTAATATAAACATCACTATATGAACTAGAAGATGAATTAAATGTCCTATCGTATGCTCCCTCCGTTGTCGGAAAATTAGAAGACATTGTGGGGCCTGTTACATAAGCGTTCCCTGAAGCATCCACTGTGGCTCCATATCCATATTCATCTAATGAGCCACCAAGATATGTTGAATAAACAAGTCCCGATCCCGTTGCATTAAGTTTTGTTACAGTAACATCATTAGATCCATTATGACTTGGATCAAAACAACCTGACGTTGTAGGAAAATTAGTTGATTTTGTGTATCCGAGTGCAATGGCGCATCCCTCTCCATCTACAGCTAATCCATAACCAAGCTCATCAGATGAACCACCAAGATATGTTGAATAAACAAGTCCCGATCCCGTTGCATTAAACTTGGTCACAACAATATCATAACTTCCGCCATTCCAGGTTGCATCAAAACAACCTGTCGTAATTGGATAATTACTAGATTGAGTGTACCCAATCACATAAGCACATCCTGAAGAATTAACTCCAATGCTCAAAGCATAATCGCCACTTGTTCCTCCAAGATATGTAGAATATAGTAGTGAAGAACCTGTCGAATTAAACTTTGTAACAAACATATCATTAGAATTTAGTTGTGAGTCCCAACATCCGGGTGTTGTAGGGTAAGTACCTCTTGTCCAGCCATCTATATAGATGTTTCCGTTTTCGTCAAGAGCTATACCAAAACCGAAATCACTATTAGATCCTCCGATAAATGTAGAAAATATTAATTGTGTCCCGCTTGAATTAATTTTCGTAATAAATGTATCCTCAACTGAATTATATGTTTGGTCATAAGCACCTGTAGTTGTAGGGAAATTACTTGATTTGGTATAACCTACAATATATGCATTAGACATATCATCTGAAGCTACTCCGTATGGCCACTCATCACTTGACCCCCCTAAAAATGTGCTATATACTAAGGGGTCAATAATTAAATCTTGATTTGGATTGTAGCTCCCAAGTTCAAACGAAACAATGCCATTCCCTTCATCTTTGAATTTGCATTCTACTATGTTTTGTATTCCGTTTTGCAGTTGATATGCAAGGATCTTAGCATGCTCCACTTCGCCAAGTGATGTTTGTAGAATTAAATCCCCATTGGACTTTACTTGCATTCCATTCTGACCCTCAAATTTAATTCGTATTTTGCTAGGATCACCACCTGGACGCACTATCCAATCATAGCGAACTAAATTGTTATCATAATAATACCGGACATCAATACCATTATAGATATTATTTAATTGCACAGAGCCATAGAGCGGAACAAATGATGCCCATTTTGCTGGATCATTTCCAATAAAGTAATTATAATATGCTTGATTTTTGTTAAATACCTGAGTTGTGAAATGTTCGTTAGTATTGAGGAATGTCGAACTTATCACGTGCCCCCATATTTTGTTTATCCCAAAATTTGGATTTGGTTCCCCTGTTCTTAAAGTTATGTCATTATCTACTTTTAATTGAAAAAAATCATAGACAACGCCTGATTTTGTTATCCACAAATTCAATCCATTGAGTCGTGCAAGATACTGCACTTTGCTGTCCCATTGCCCCTTATTTTCAATAAAGAACTGAGATTTTGGTTGATCGATTTTCTGTGCAAATAGATTAGCGCTTGCTATTGCAAGGAAAATCATGAAGATTGAAAATAATTTTTTCATAAAATTATCTCCTAATATTGTAAATTTACTAATTCTAAAATAAAAAAATTCTATTATATAATAGACTATTTTTTCAGAAAAAGTTACACATTACTACAAAATAATTAATTTATTTATTTTCAAAATATTCTCAATGTAGTATTATCTATGACAAAATACAAAATGGATGAATTATATATCAAATGTTGATACGCCATATATTGCATCTTCACAGATTATGTTCAGAATAATAATAGTGTCATTCCGAGCATAGCGAGGAATCCATAAACCGGAAATGGATTCTTCACTTCGTTCAGAATGACAGACGGATAATAATATATCGCAATCATCCTCATTTTTGCCATACAAATTAATTAATTGCTAATTTTGTATTAATATCGTTAATCAATTTATAAAATGTCTAAAATTATTATCCATGACGTTGGAATGCGTGATGGCCTCCAAAATGAGAGTATAATTGTCCCTTTTGAAAAGAAAATTGAATTCCTAAAATTATTAATGCAAAGCGGAATCGAATATATTCAGGTAGGATCCTTTGTCAATCCAAAAGTACTTCCGCAAATGGCTGATACTGATGAGATATTTGCAAATGTAAAAAATAATAACCTCAAACCCGAAAATGTTATTCTTACAGCTTTGATTCTAAATGAAAAAGGAATGGAACGAGCATTTACAGCGGGTGTCGATAGAATTTTAATGGGTGTTTCAGCAAGCGAAACCCATAGTATGAAAAATACACGAATGACTGTTGCGGAAGCAACCGAGCGGATAATTGCTATAGCAAAAGAATGCCAGTCAGCAGGCTTTCCTGTGCAAGTATCGGTCCAATCTGCTTTTGGTTGTGGTTATGAAGGGAAAGTTCCTGAAGAGCGAGTTCTTTCCATTCTGGATAAATATTTTAACGCTGGGATAAATTCAATTAGCTTTGCTGATACCGCAGGACACGCCACACCAAAGCAAATCATTTCACTTTTTACAAAGGCAAAAATAATGAACCCCGATGTTGTTATTGCTGCGCATTTCCACAATACTTATGGACTGGGAATGCTGAATGTTCAAACTGCAATTGATTGCGGTGCAACATTTATTGAAACAGCATTTGGTGGATTAGGTGGTTGTCCATTCACAAAAGTAGCAGCAGGAAATGTTGCAACAGAAGACGTTGTGCACTACTTGCAACGTGCGGGATATATTAATGGAATTGATTTGCAAAAATTAATTGAACTTGCTAATAATGTTAGCGAATTTTTCGGCAAACCCCTTCCTGGCTATGTTTATAAGACAGGACCAATAAACTGGAATTAATTTATTTAATAATAAAATTTTAATTTTATTTATATTCAAATTTTATTTAATTATGAAAATTATAATAATAAATGGAGAAAAATATGAAAGTGCTTGAAGGTATTCGAGTATTGGATTTAACAAATGTGCTTTCGGGCCCATTTGCAACATCGTTGCTTGCATTACTTGGAGCGGAAGTAATTAAAGTAGAAAATCCTAAAGATGGCGATTTAGCTCGTAAGCTTGGCGCAAGACCTGACTATAATAAATTGCTTTTGGGGACAAGCTTTCTTGCGCAAAATGCAAATAAAAAATCATTAACACTCAATTTAAAAACAGTTGAGGGTAAAGAAATATTTAAAAAATTAGTTGCCGATTCTGACATCGTTGTTGAAAATTTCCGGCCTGGAGTTATGGATAAGCTTGGGCTTGGTTATAAAATATTAGCAGAAATAAATCCTCGTATTATTTATTGTGCAATATCGGGATTTGGACAAGATGGGCCCGATGCTGAAAAACCAGCATATGACCAAATTATTCAAGGATTAAGCGGCGAGATGGCGATAAATGGCGACAAGACTCTCAATCCATTGCGCGCAGGATTTCCCGTTTGCGACACCGTCGGTGGATTGAATGGAGCATTTGCCATAATGGCAGCGTTATTTTATCGCGAGCGCTCAGGAAGGGGTCAATTTATTGATGTCGCAATGCTTGATTCAATAATGCCTCTGATGGGCTGGGTTGTGTCAAATTGGCTTATTGGTGGAGTACATCCTGAATTGATGGGGAATGAAAACTTCACCGCAGCACCTTCGGGTATGTTCAAAACTCAAGATGGATATATGAATATTGCAGCAAATAAACAAGAGCAATTTGAATCGCTGTGCGATCTTATCGAAATGCCCGAGTTGAAAACAGATCCAAGATTTAAAGAACGAGACACGCGCAAGAAAAATCGTTATGAATTAAATGCATTGATTGAAACTAAACTAGCTAAAAATACAACAAAATATTGGACGAAATTATTTAATGATAATTCCATTCCATCAGGGGAAATTCTAAAACTTGAAGAGGCTGTGGTTCAAGATCAGATCAAATGGCGGAAAACATTCAATACAGTTAAGGTTGAAGGAATTGGTGAGGTTCCATTATTTAATTTAACAGCAAAATTTTCGGAAACCCCAGGATTTGTAGAAACTCCACCACCTTTGCTGGGACAACATACTGATGAAATATTGAAAGAATACAATTATTCAAGTGATGATATTAAAAATATGAGAGAAAAAGGTGTCGTATAAAAAATAGATTTTAATATGAAACAAACATTAGTTCAAAAAATTTTGGCAAAAGCGTGCAATGTTGATTCAGTGGCAGTTGGTGATGTCGTCGAACCTCGCGTATCGCTTGCAATGAGTCATGAAAACGCAGCGCTTGTAATTAATCAATTTAAAGAAATTTATTCAGGAACAAATTTGCCCGCAAATGTTTGGGACCCTGATAAAATTGCAATTATTTTTGACCATCGTGTCCCCGCAGAAAGTAAAAAAACAGCAACAAATCAAAAGCTTATAAGGCAATTTATTGCTGAACAAAAGATTACAAAATTCCACGATATACGTGGCGATGAAGGCGGAATTTGCCATCAAATCCTTGCTGAAAATGGATATATACTTCCTGGTGGTGTAGTTGTTGGAACTGATAGCCATACAACAACACATGGTGCATTAGGTGCATTTGCTTTTGGAATTGGTGCAACGGAAATGGCATCAGTTTGGGCATTGGGCCATGTTCTAAATGTTGAGGTTCCTGCCACTATCAAAGTCGTGATAGATGGTAATTTGCCAGTGGGGGTTTATCCAAAGGATATTATTCTATATTTAATTGGAAAATTAACAAATCAAGGTGCAAATTATAAAGTGCTTGAATTCCACGGTTCCACTATTAAAAATATGGACACATCTGGTAGATTAACATTGTCAAATATGGCAGTGGAAGCGGGTGCTACTGCGGGTATTTTCCCCCCTGACGATGAAACCGTGAGATATTTACGTGAAGTTGCAAATTATAAAGGTGAGATTGATATGATACAGCCTGATTCTGATGCTGAGTATATACAAACAATAAATATAAATATTGAATCACTTGAACCGCAAGTTGCTGTACCACATAATGTGGATAATGTCAAACCAATTAGCCAAGTTGAGGGCATTCCAATTGACCAGGTTGTTATTGGTTCTTGCACAAATGGACGTCTTGATGATTTGAAAGTAGCTGCTGATATTATACGAGGCAAAAAAATTAGTCGTTCCACACGTATGCTTGTTTTTCCTGCTTCGGGTAGAATCTATCAAGAAGCATTAGAAAAAGGCTATGTTGAAGATTTTCTTAAAGCAGGTGCCGTTGTAATGAATTCAGGATGCGGTCCTTGCTTGGGTGTTCATCAAGGTGCGCTTGGTGATAATGAACGAGCATTTTCTACAACAAATCGAAATTTCAAAGGAAGGATGGGCAATCCCGATTCAGAAGTATATCTTGGATCGCCTGCAACGGCAGCAGCCACAGCTTTATTTGGAAAAATTACAGATCCACGAAAAATTTATAAAGGTGAATTATGAAAGTAGTATGGAAATTAGGAAATGATATTTCAACAGACCAGATTTACCCTGGAAGGTATATGGCAACCGTTTTGCCAACTGAAACTCCGCAATATGCTTTTGCTGATATACCGGAATTAAATAAGATTTTAAATGATAAAGAATATAAAGAGCCAAAGCTAATTGTAGCGGGCGAAAATTTTGGAACTGGTTCATCACGAGAGCAAGCTGTTTCCACTCTTGTGGGATGCAATGTGATAGTAATTGCCAAAAGCTTTGCAAGAATATTCTTTCAAAATAGCATAAACTTAGGTTTGCAAACTGTGATTTGCCCTGAAATCGATGCTGAAGTTGGCGATGATTTGGAAATAACTGATAATAAAGTCATAAATCATACAAAAAATAAAAATTATGATATAATTCCTATTCCGCCTGCACGCAAAGCAATTGTTGATGCAGGCGGACTTATTGCTTATACACGCAAGAGATTGGTAAAGCGATAAGATTGAAAATATTATTGCTTTGATATTAATTTAGATTATCTTCAATTCCAAATTCACGAGTTATAATATTCTCGATAGTCTCGAAGCTTTTGCGAAATGATTTATCGAATTGAAGATATTGATTTACTTTTTTGATTGCATAAACAACAGAGGTATGGTCTTTAGTACCAAAAGCCTCTGCTATTTTTTTGAGTGGAATATTCATATATTTTTTAATAAAATACATTGATAATTGACGAGCAATCACAAGCTCTTGTTTTCGGGATTTGGAAAGCATTTCCTCGCAAGTCAATTGGAAGTAGTTTGCAACAATTTGCTTAATATTCTCAATAGTCATCTCGCGATTTTCTATTTGATAAATACTTTGGACAACTTCACGAGCAAGGTCCATAGTGATTGGCTTATGATTAAGTGCTGAACGTGCAAGCAAATTAATATATGAACCTTCCAATTCTCTAATGCTGTCGGTTACATTTTTAGCTAAATAATTAACAACATCATCGGGTAATTCAAGACCGTCCAATGAACTTTTCATTTTCAGAATTTCCACCCTCATCTCCAAATCAGGTGGTTGAATATCGACTGTCACGCCTGAATTAAAGCGTGAAATCAATCTATGGTCAATACCTTTCAATTCTTTTGTAGATTTATCGCTTGTGAAAATTATCAGCTTTTTTGCTTGATATAGCGAATTAAATGTGTGAAAGAAATGATCTTGGGTTTTTTCTTTTCCTGAAAGAAATTGAATATCGTCAATTATAAGCACATCCACATTTCTATAAATTTCGCTAAATTCATTTACTTTATTACTTGTCACAGCATTTGTGTAATTAATAAAATATTGCTCACCTGTCAGATATAGCACACTCATATTTGGAAAGTTTTTTACAATTTCGTTTCCAATCGAATGGATAAGGTGTGTTTTGCCAAGTCCGGTATTGCCATAAATTAAAAAAGGATTATAGCGGGTTTTGGTTGGATTCTGAGCAATAGACTTAGCAGTTTTCACTGCAATATGATTGCTCTCGCCCATTACAAAATTGTTAAAAGTATAATCTTTATGAAGGGTATTATTTATAGGATTACTACTACTATTTATCATATTATCATTTTTTTGGCTTCTATATTTTTGTGTCGCATTGGCTCTATCATTTGAAGATTTTTTTACATTTTGCCTAATTTCATAAAAGATTTCTATGTCTTTATTGATAAGTCTTTCTAATGTTGAAGAAATTAAGTGTGAATAGTGTTCCTCGAGCCATTCATAAAAGAATTGGCTCGGAACTCTTAGGATTATTTTACTATTTTGTAATGAAACAGGTTCGATTTGCTCGAACCATATTTTAAATGCAGAATTGTCTACATTATCTCGGAATATCTCAAGAGCTTTAGACCAAATACTGGCAAGGTGCGAATGACCATTTTGGGTAGAATTCGTAATATTAGTTTTTGATTCAGTAATCAATTCTTCCATATTTTATTTATTTAAAAATTGAAATTTTCGAAATTTGTAAATTAAAGAAATTATAGAAACTCAAAAAGCACTTTTTTGATTTTTGAATTTTTTTAAAACGAAATTTTACAAAATTTCAGCAAATAACAAACAAAATTATTTTTTCACATAGATTGACTTTTTTAAAATTCTATATTAATTCAAAAAAAAGAACAGTTTAATAATGTTAAGTAATATTTTTCAATTATTAACAGAATATTAATAAAACTTGTAATATTTTAAAAATCAGTCTTTTATTTTGATTTTCTCAATTTTTTTAGATTTGCTTATTTTAAAAATGTTTAGAAAAATTTTAAAAGTTATTCACAATTTCTAATTTTGGCATAAGAAAATTATTTTTTACGATTGAATTCCAATTATAAAAAATATAAAACAAAATTGCCTTTAAGTTGTCTAAATAAAAAACATATATAAAATGAGAAAATTTGTTATTGCATTTATTGTATTGTGTGCCTTGCCTAATCTATTATTTTCTCAATGGAAAAGAGTGCAAGGTATTCCTAAGCCATATAATGATGGCTTTTATTTAGATGTATATTTTCTCGAATCAAATCCACAATATGGATGGATTTGCGGATATAATGGAGTTGTGCTTCGAACAACTGATGGTGGCAATAATTGGGATTACGCAATAATTCCTTATGCATATCAGCTGGAAAGCATATTTTTTGTGAATGAAAAGATAGGTTATACTTCAGGGCTTGTGAGTAATATGAATGCTTATGGTGCTATATATAAATCAACAGATGGCGGAAAAAGCTGGTTTGATATAAGCCCTACTGGATATTCAATTGATATATGGGGCAATATTTTCCTTGATGCTAATACAGGATTTGCAATAGGGGGAGGTTGCGACGATAATCAGCAATTTTATAAAACTACTAATGGAGGAAAATCCTGGAAAGTATTTTATGAAAATTATTATAATTCGGGCTTATCTGATATCCTTTTTGATCAAGACGGTATAGGTTATGCATCTAGTAGTGGTGCAATTTGGAGAACTACTGATCTTGGAAATACCTGGCAAGTCTTCTGTTTAACGGGTGGTTATGATTGGCAAGAAGAAATTACTCTTTCGGGTCAAACTTTTCTACTCCCTTATTCAGGAGGTTGTACAGGAGGTGATGGCGGTGGTGGCTGGCGAATTTCAACTGATATGGGAAAAATCTGGAAGAATTATGAAATTGGTATTCCTATGTTTGGTTCATTTTTGCTTTCCCCAAAAAAAGGTTGGGTTGTTGGATGGCAACAATCAATTTACTATACAACGGATGCAGGTAATACCTGGGAATTGAAAAATTGCGGCATCGATAAAGGTATAGATCTTGATGATATTTGGTGTATAAATGATACAACTGCATTTGTTGTAGGTAAAGGTGTATGGAAATTGACACGCTTGGATACAGCAAAACCCGAAATATTTGCATCGCAAAATCCTGCTTGCCAAGGTGATACCGTTATTCTATCCTCAACGAAGAATTATGAAAATTATAAATGGTCAACAGGTGAGACCACCCCACAAATCAAAGTTACCAAGCCTGGTGAATATTGGCTTTATGCTTATAATACAATTTGCGATACAGGCACATCCGAAAAACTTAATATTAACTTTTATCCAAAAACTCCATTAACATTGCAAGTTTCTGATACTTCAAATCTATGCCAAGGAGATACAGTTAAAGTCAGTGTCAACGATGCTTTCCAAAATTATAATTGGTCAACAGGCGAGACTACAAAAGAAATTTTTATAACTCAATCAGGTAAATATTATATTACAGCTACTGATAGCAATGGATGCACTTCAAAAGATAGCTTTAATATATTTATAGCACCATTACCAGAATCAAAGATTAATGTGAATGGTGCTGTCGATTTCTGTGTTGGGGATTCTACCGAACTCGAATCAGCTTATGATTATCCATTTTATGAATGGTATGAGGAGACATCACCTCAACCAATTTCAAATGACAAAAAGGTAAAAATTGGAAGTTCGGGGCGTTATAAATTAAAAGTACGAAATATATACAATTGCGAAAGCGAAAGCGACTATATTGATATTATAGTTAGGCCTGATACTAACAAATTAGCATTTTCTATTAAGGAAAGCGAATTGGATTTTGATTCAACAAATTTTCCAAATATGGTATTTAGAATTATAATTATTAAAAATCAAAGTTGGGAAGATCAAATAATTTCAGATATTTATATTTTACATAATAAAGCGTTTTCAATCCCACAAAGCCAATTTCCAATATTTATCAAAGCTTTTGATTCTGCAGAAGTTCGTGTTTGCTATTATCCATCGCAAATGGGAACAGAGCGCGACACATTAATGCTTAATGATATTTGCTGGCCTCATTATCTTCCGATGGTTGCAGTAGCAGAACCTAACACGTATATTGCAAATACTCAATGCAATATTCAAATCAAATTAACAACAGAAGATCTTCAACCTGTTTATGAAAAAGCAATGATAAGTGAGCCTTATCCAAACCCAACTCAATCAATAATTACGGTGCCAATAACAATTGAAAGCAAATCACAAATTGATTTTGCCTCTATTCCCATTTTTATGTACAACCTTTATGGTGAGAAGATAATGACTGCTACTATTAAAGTTGAAAATTACAGAAGCCTTGGTGACATTAATTTTTATGATATTAAGGCTGTATTTGATTTATCTAAGCTTTCAAATGGTATTTATATAATTTCTATTGATGGAATTAACAGGCAAATTTTTAAAGTTATGAAAGAAAATTAGGGTTATTTTTTTTAGAAATATTAAAAGTCCTTAAATTTGTAAATTTATTAAATTTAGAAAATTGAGAAGATACAGCATATTATTATTAGCGTTATTGCTTGTTGCAGGGTGCAAAAGTGCAGATAAAGTTAATTATTCAAGTGACCAGGAAATATTTTTAAATGCTCTTAAATTATTCAAAGAAAAAAAATATGATGATGCATATTCACTGCTTGATGTTATAGCGTTGCAATATCCTGCAAGCCAATATGCAGACGATGCTCAGTACTATACTGCTGAAATAAATTATGCTAAGGAAGAATATATAATTGCTGCTTTCCAATACAATAAACTTCTTAGGAATTACTCAGCAAGCGATTATTCAAAAATTTCAATGTATAAAGTTGGATTGTGCTATTATCAGCTTTCCCCTCCTTATGATAGAGACCAAGATTACACTCAGAAGGCAATAAATTCATTCCAAGAATTTTTAACACTTTATCCTGATGATTCATTAGCAACTGATGCGAATAAAAAAATCCAGGAATTGCGTAATAAACTTGCCCATCGACAATATTTTACGGGGCAAATTTATTTAAGACTTTCTTCTCCGCTTTCTGCATTGATTTATTTTGATGAAGTAATTAATAATTATCCCGATACTGAGTATTTTGAAAAGGCATTTTTTAATAAAATTCAAACTTTATATAATATAAAGCATTATGAAGAATTGAAATCTCTCATTCCGGTTTTTAAAAATTTATTCCCTAATTCCCCTGATATTGCAAAAGTTGATGAGATTAGTAATAATATTAGATAGAGATGATTGTATTATATGAAAAGCAAAGAAAAAATATCAGTCATAACACTTGGTTGCCCAAAAAACATAGTAGATAGTGAAAGATTTATTACATTGCTTGATAAATCAAAGTATGAAGTGAATTTTACTTATGACCAACCTGACATACTCATTATTAATACTTGTGGATTTATTCAATCTGCTCGAGATGAAAATCAATCAATTATTGAAGAAGCAATTGATTTAAAAAGTAAAGGTGCTATTAAGCAATTATATGTTGCAGGATGTTATTCACAAAGATATGATGAGTTTCTTTCTGCTCGGTATCCACAAGTAGATAAATTTTTTGGCGTTGATTTCCAAAAGGATTTGCTGCATGAGTTGAATTCTGATAAATATGAATTGCAAGGTGAGCGATTTTTGTTAACCCCAAAACACTATGCATATCTGAAAATTTCAGATGGCTGCGATAGAAGTTGCTCATTTTGTGCAATTCCTCAAATTAAAGGGAAACACCATTCCTCGCCAATCGAAAAACTTACATCAGAAGCTCGCAATCTTGCTTTGCAGGGAGTTAAAGAATTGATTTTAATTGGACAAGATACAACTTCTTATGGAATAGATATTTACAAAAAGCAAATGCTTCCAAAATTGCTTGAGGAATTAAGCAATATTGAGCAACTTAAATGGATCCGTTTGATGTATGTATATCCAAAAGCCTTACAAGAAGAAGTGCTGGATTTGATTGCTGAACGACCAAATATAGCGAAGTATATTGATGTTCCAATTCAACATATTTCGGATTCTGTTCTATCCGCAATGAAAAGAGCGACTTCAAAAAAGAATATCATTGATTTAATTGATAAAATTAGATATAAAGTTCCGAATATTGCAATTCGCACAACGTTGCTCACGGGGTTTCCAAATGAATCGGAAAATGATTTTATCGAATTGCTCAATTTTGTAAAAGAATACAAATTAGATAGGCTTGGTGTGTTTACATATTCACAAGAGGAAGGCACAAACGCTTACGAACTTGGCGACCCAATCCCCGAAAAAGAAAAACAACGCCGTAAGGAAGCCCTGATGCTGGCTCAACAAGAAATTTCATTAACGAAGAATCAATCCAAAATCGGGCAAACCCTGGAAGTAATAGTTGATGAAATAGATAATGGAACTATAATAGGGAGAACTGAATCAGATGCGCCGGATATTGATAATAATGTAATAATAAAAAGTAAACAAAAAATTGATGTTGGTGATATAATTAAAGCATCAATTACATCAGCAACTGAATATGATTTATATGGAAAAATAAGTAAATAAGATGTTATATTTAAATATTAATTTTAATTAAATTATGGAAAAAATTTTTAAAACAAAGCAATTGAAACCTTGGATACAGGCTGCAAGGCCTTTCTCATTACCTGCATCAATTATTCCAATACTTGTAGGAGGTGCTTATGCGTATTATCTTTTCGGGGGTAATGCACATTGGTGGCTTTTTCCGCTAATTTTTATCGCAGGTGTAATGTATCACGCAGCTACAAATATAGTGTCAGACTACTTTGATTATATCCACGGTGTTGACCGAGAAGATACTTATGGCGGAAGCCGTGTGCTAATCGATAAATTATTGCAGCCAAAAGAATTACTTTATGGAGGTTACATCATTTTTGGCATAGGCACATTGATTGGCTTATTTCTTGTTACTTATGTAGGATATCCTTTATTAATAATTGGACTTTTTGGTTTATTAGGGGGAATTTTTTACACAGCAAATCCAATTGCTTATAAATATAAAGGATGGGGCGATTTCGCTGTATTCTTATTTTTCGGCATATTGATGGTTCTTGGTACATTCTATACCCTAACTGAAACGTTTAATTGGAATGTAATTATTATTTCGATACCTGTTGGATTATTAATTTCCTCGATTTTAAATGCTAATAATATTCGCGATATAAAACTTGATAAAGTAGCTGATATAGACACTACTGCTCATAAACTTGGCTATCAAGCGTCTAAGAATGAATATGTATGCCTTGTATCTGGCGCGTTTATTTCCATAATTCTTTTTATTATCCTAGGTATTCTTGAACCTTATGCATTACTTGTATTTCTTGTTTTGCCGCAAGCGTTCAAAAATATGAAAGATATATCAGCAGGAAATATAGATAAACCCGAGCAAATTGCTATAATGGATGTTCGTTCTGCTCAGTTGCATTTGAAGTTTGGGCTATTGCTTACTGCGGGAATCATTATTTCTGCTTTTCTTTAATATATTTATTAATATTAATATGAAGAAAACCCCTCTATATATCGGCTATGGAATTGCTGTTATCTGCTGGTTCCTTATGTTTTCTCCATGGACAAAACAATATTTCAATTTCTGGATAATGATGATGATTGCATCGGGGACATTATCCATTATTGCTCTTACCAATACTCCAAAAGAAGAGCTAAAGGAACTGTACAAATTTAATTTTAAAAATATTGCCTATGGTATATTATCTTTTGTTGCATTATATGGTGTATTTTATCTGGGGAATATAATTACAAGGTCAATTTTTAATTTTGCACCACACCAAATTGAGAATGTATATGCAACAAAAACCCAAGCTGATGCAATTCTTATAGGATTAGCTTTGTTATTTTGGATTGGACCCTCAGAAGAAATTTTCTGGCGAGCTTTTGCCCAAAATTCATTATCTAAAAAAATATCGCCTGTAAGTGCTTATATTATTAATACATTTATTTATACTTTTATACATATATGGAGCTTTAATTTTATTTTAATACTTGCAGCTGCCGTAGCAGGCTTGGCGTGGGGTTGGCTTTTTATGAAATATCGGTCGGCTTCGATGATTGTTATATCTCATGCAATATGGGATTTATTTGCTTTTGTTATTATTCCTTTTGTTTAATTCGTCAATATAATTAATAAATAAAGGATAAATATGGAATTTAAAGATTATTATAAAATATTAGGTGTATCTAAAAATGCGACAATTGATGAAATAAAAGCTGCCTATAAAGAATTAGCAAAAAAATATCATCCCGATAAGAATAAACAAGATCCTAAGGCGGAGGAGAAATTTAAAGAAATTAATGAAGCATATCAAGTTCTAAGCGATAAGGAAAAAAGAGCTAAATATGATAACCTTGGTTCAGAATGGAATTCTTACCAAAGCAGAGGTGGAAGCTCTGAATCATTCAATTGGGAACAATGGTTTAATCAATCATCTTCGAGAGGTAAGAGAAAATCCCGAACAGTTGGGGATTTCTTTTCATCAGGTGGCGGATTATCTGATTTCTTTGAAAAGATTTTTGGAGAGGGTTTCGCGCCATCTTCTTATTCTCAAAGTCAAGGTTATCAGCGAACACCCTCTCAAGGTGAGGATTTGCAGACCGAAGTTGAATTGTCCCTCGAAGAAGCTTTCAAAGGCACTACCCGTATGCTATCAGTCGATTCAAAGAAAGTCGAGGTTCGCTTCAAACCAGGAATACAGGATGGGCAAGTTCTGAAATTACCTCAATTGGGAAGAACGGGCAAATATGGTGGCTTAAATGGAGATTTATATGTCACTGTTAAAATTTCTCCACATCCTAAACTCCAACGCAAAGGTGATGATCTTTTTGTCGATGTTTGGGTTGATTATCTTACTATGATTCTTGGCGGATCGGCCAAAATTAATACATTAAGCGGTCCTGTAAAGTTCGATATACCTAAATTTACGCAGAATACTAAGGTGTTCAAATTGTCAAACCAAGGTCTGCCGAACTATAATAATCCCGAAAAACGTGGCGACTTATATGTAAAATTACTGGCTAAATTGCCTGAATCTTTAACTGATTCAGAAATTCTTTTGATTAAAGAATTAAAAGAATTGAGTAAAAAACAAAAGAAAAATAATACAAAGACCAATGCTTAATGGATTTTGAAGTATACAATTTCCAAGATGTTAGCTCTACAAATGATTATGCTCGCGAATTATTAAAAAAGCATAAATTTGTGCTTGTTTCGGCAATGCATCAAACAGCAGGGCGTGGGAGAAAAGGAAACAATTGGTTCGGCAATTATGGCAAAAATTTATATTTATCTATAGGAATCAATCACCAAACTTCGCCTGCAAGTAATCATCTTGCAATTCTACAAGCAATGTCTGCTTTGATTACAAAAAATGTACTTTTAGATGTCACTAATTTAAATATTTTCCGTATTAAATATCCTAATGATATTTATGCACTTGATGGTGAAAGTTATAAAAAACTTGCAGGCATCCTTATTGAACATAATTTTTTAGGTTCAATTTGCAATAATTCCATAATTGGAATTGGAATTAATGTTCTTGAGGATAATTTTCCAATTGATTTAAAAGATACTGCAACCTCGTTAAAAAAATTGAAATTAATCAATGAAAATCAATCTATATTGAAAAGTGAAGATGCTTTGCAAGTACTTCAAAATTCAATTGTCGAATATTTCAAAGATTATTTCGATAAATATGAAAATGGCGACATAATGCAAATCTTTAATGAGTGGAAAAATGATTTAAATGTTCTTGGAAAAGAGGTGCTTATTCTTGAAACTGGGCAAAGAGCGATAATTACTGAAATAATGGATGATTGCAGATTGCGCGCAAATCTTTCTGAAAATAATGAAGATATAATTATAGATAATGGAAACAGTATTAGATACTCGCTTGATTGATAAAAATATTCTCGATTCCTACGCTGCGGTGGATATTGGTAATTCCCGATTGAAAATACTTTTTGAAGATACTTATGAAACATTTTTCTACGATTCAAATTTTACAAATTCACTCAATAATTTCCTTTTAAATTTTTCTGAAAATGAAAAAATATTTGCAATTTCAAGTGTCAATTCGATAATTTTTGATGAATTTCTTAAAATTATAGCCAATTTTAAAAAATTTCGTTACATATTAATAAGTTCTTTGCTTGATGAACAAACCTTAGTAGATTTTTCTCAAGTATCAGGTACAGGTGAGGACAGGAAATTGGGAATTATAGGTGGGCTACTATATTCAAATCCTCCCTTTGTTACAGTAGATGTTGGAACAGCAATAACAATTAATATCTTAAATGAAAATAATATTTTCGAGGGTGGTATCATTATGCCAGGTCCTATAACACAAATGAGTGCTTTAAACCAGTCTACTACTGGACTAAAGGATTACAGAATTGAAATTCCTAATGCAATTATCGGGAAAAATACAGCTGATGCTATAAATTCAGGAATTATCAATGGAAGTAGTGGATCTATTTTATTTTTTCTTGATTATATAAAAAATAATATTATATCAATTGAAGATTTTCCCGTATTCGTAACGGGGGGTTCTGCGACTATGATTTTAAATAACCTTCAAAATTACAAGTCTAATATAATTTACACACCATTTTTAGTCCTCTTCGGTATATTATTCTTATTAATGAATAATAAATTTTAATAAGAAAAATTTTATTTAAAATATTTTTAAATAATTATTTATTATTTCATAGATAATTATTAATTTGCATTTGCAGTATAATGAAAGAGTGGATATTTTGAATTTTAATGATACAATATTAAGACAAATTGATTTATTAATCTTAATTATTAAAGAATTTAATTTGGAATTAATAAATTTTAAAATTATCAAAAGAAGTGCTTCTTCTTTTAAAATCAAGTGTGTAAATTATTTAACAGTGTCAATATATGAATCGATTGTATTCTGATTGATTATATATGAAAGTGACTTATAAATCGAATAGAAGCATAATAAATACATTAATTTGAAGATAATATTAAAATTAATCAGAATAAAAATATTTTAAGAATAAATTTGAAAAAATTTTTAAATAATTTCATTTTTTTTCATTTTTCTTTCTTAAATTTGTTTTATTAGAAATTTAAGAAAGAGGAATTTTATATTGGCATATAAATTGTTTATAAGTTTTGAATATAATTAATTGTAAATAGATGAATTTATTAATAAATATAGGAGTATCATAATGAAGAACAAAATTAGACTGTTCTTAGCGATTCTCATAATTATCCCTATATTTTTTAGTTTTAGTTATTCTCAAAATACTAAGCTGAAAAAACAAGTAATAGGCAGTGGTGGTATGCTATACGAGAAATCTGATGGAATCTCAGTATCAGGGATGCTGGGACAAACAGTAATCGAAAAGAAGACACCAACAAGTCCTATCGATGGGATTAATTATGATCTCTTTCAGGGGTTTTGGGTTCCTGATCCTTATTATACAGTAGGTGTAAATGATCATCCCATTTCCTATAACGACAATCTCATAAATTATCCAAATCCATTTAATAATCAAACGACAATTAGCTATGAGTTGAAATCTCCGGCTAATGTGTCTATAAAGGTTTATGATATGGTTGGTAATGTTGTATCGCAGGTTTTCAGCGGATATCAAAATGCGGGTCCGCAACAAGTGATTTTTGAAAGCAAAGATAGCCATGGCACTCAGATGGCTTCAGGCTCTTATGTCTATGAAGTTAATGTTAATCCTATTGATATGGCAGGCAACCAAGCTTTTGAACCATACATTTTACGTAGTGTTATGATAATTGTTAAATAATATTTTTTGATGAAAATTTTAATTGAAGTTTTAAAACAACAATATAAGGAGTTTTTAATATGAAGAGAAATTCCATTCTCTCATCGATAATTTTTGTGTTTTTACTCACCCTTTCAACAACTTTCGCAGCGATTCCATATGTGATTCCTTATCAAGGAAATATTCTTGATGAATCACAAGGAAAACCTTTAAATGGCACTTATTCGATTACTTTTGAACTTTTTGAACAACCAACAGGCGGCACTCCAATTTGGACTGTCAATCAACCTGTAGTGGTCGAAAACGGCTATTTTAATGTGTACTTGGGTGATTTAAATCCACTTAGTAATGTGGATTTCAATAAGCCTTTATGGCTTCAAATTACAGTCGGCAATGGAACACCATATCAAAGAACAAGATTAGGCTCGGTTCCTTATGCCATTCAATCACAAAGAACAATTACGGCTGATACAGCACAGTGGGCAATGGATGTCGTTGATAGTGTATTAACCTGGCAGAAGTTCCAACCTGATGAAATTGAGGCAGGTGGGGATTTAACAGGCACATATCCAAATCCATCACTCGCTCCAGGCGCAGCGTTAAAGAATTTGACACCCGGATCAATTACTCAAGAATATCTTTCACCCAACATTACTTTGCCTCCAGGTGGTAGAGCAGGTGGCGATCTCTCGGGTGTATACCCAGATCCCGCGATTGCTAAAGGTGCAGTTAAAACTGACCGTATCTTCGATGGTGCTGTTACTCACGAAAAATTAGCATCTGATGCTGTAACGTCAATCAATATCGAAGATGGGTCAATAACACTTGATGATATTAATCCATCAGCTTTGATTGTTGGTGGCGACTTGTCGGGCAGCCTTCCAAACCCAACAGTTGTTGGTTTCCAAGGTATTCCCGTTAGCAATACTACACCTCTTGCAGGCGAAGTCTATATGTTCAATGGCACACAATGGGTTCCCGCACAAGCAAACGGCGATGTTGCTGGTCCTTATGATGATTTGCAACTCCAACCCGGTGTTGTAGGGAATTTAGAATTAGCAGCAGATGCCGTTACAACTGATAAAATTCTTGATGAAACGATAATGGATGCAGATGTAAGCGCAACAGCAGCAATTGCGGGTACAAAAATTGTCCCTGACTTTGGATCGCAGAATATTATTACTACTGGTGATTTGACAGCAAATAATGGGACATTTAATGCAATCGAAGCAACAAGTGGAACATTTACTGATCTTACAGTTACAAATCCAATTATTGGCTCAATGGCAGGGATTCTGAGCGATGGTACAGGTATTGCAACATTTTCTTATGATGGTTCAACAGATGCAATAGTGTCCGTGAACGTTGATGGTATAACGCTTGGAATTAATACAGGCGATGCTTTATATTTAATGGATAATGCAGTTACAAGTGATAAAATACTTGATGGGACAATTATGCCTATTGATGTTAATTTAACTGCTGCAGGTTGGAACTTTGATATTTTGCAACAAGGTGGAAGCAATGTTCTAACTGAAGCTACTTCATTTATGGGCGACGTAAGCGGATTATGGAATGATTTACAGCTCGTTCCTAATGCGGTTGGGAACATAGAATTAGCTGATAATGCAGTTACAACTGATAAAATATTAAATGCCTCTGTTACCCCTGCAAAGGTTCAACCAGGTACCGATGACTATGTTCTTAAAACAGTTGGTGGCAATGTGACTTGGGCACCCGATGACTTTACTATTCCAATTGATAAACTCTATGCTGAGGATGGCGATATGTTCAAATTGACAAGAACAGCTGGAGATGGCAGTGTCATTGTTGCAGTAAATAATGGAACAGCAGGAGCATCCGGATTGTTTGAATCTTCTAATTCCGATCCAACACTTGCCGCAATTAATTACAGTAGTGATGGTCTTGCTTTCTATGCTGAAAAAAATACATCCGATGCAAATCAATATGTTGCAGCAATAATAAATTCAAATGTAAATCTTGGACGCGCTCTTGGTGTTCAGAATAATGCTCCTTATCCCACAGGTTGGGTGATTGGTTCTCTTGACCCAAGTGACATAGTTGAAGCAGCGTTAGTGGTCGGTAACACTCATACAGATCCTAGTAAACCTGCAATCAAAACTTATGGCGATATTATAGCAAATAGCAATGTAGTTGCTTCCGAATTCTATGCCGTTAATCAAATTACAGTTGGTGATGTAAATACAGGCTTATTTACAACAATTACTCCTCCTTCAGTTCTTGGCGGTCCAATTGATATTAATAGCGGAGCAAATATCCACGGTGATTTATATGTTGATGGTGATATCACTGCAACAGGAACAATTACCATCCCAACTGCTATCTTTGATAATATTACAGTAAATAACACAGCAACAATCACTAATGCAATAGTGACTAACTTAACAACAGATTACGCAACTGTTAATAATGATTTAACAGTAGACGGTAATTCCTATCTTAATAATGATGTATATGTTACTGGCGAAATGGACTTCAATAGCGGTATTATTACAACTATTACATTTGACGGTACAACGGGCGATGGATATTTTGCAAATAATTTATTAGTAGGCAATGATGGAGCATTCGCTAACGACCTTTCTGTAGGAAATAATCTTGCCGTTGCTGGTGATGTAAGTGCAGCAACCTTCACAGGTGGTTCATTTACAGGAACAACGGGTAATTTCAGTGATGACGTGATGGTAGATGATGGAACAGGTTCATTCGACAATCCTTCAGTAGGATTAGTACCCGATTTATATGTCCAAGGCAACATTGAAGCAGATGGTGTAATTTATGGAACATTAGCCGGACCATTAGTTGGTATATTAAGCGATGGAGCAGGTATTGGAACATTTACATATAATGGAACAACAAATGCAACAGTAGCAGTAAATGTAGATGGAACTACAATCGGTATCAATGGAGCAGA
>Ga0208825_1000044_pt1 | contig 122889 bp, 98 predicted proteins | sample AD_UKC113_MetaG_FD_184450 | JGI IMG/M metagenome (GOLD analysis project Ga0208825, IMG submission 184450) | Active sludge microbial communities of municipal wastewater-treating anaerobic digesters from Hong Kong - AD_UKC113_MetaG (SPAdes)... | ecosystem: Engineered > Bioreactor > Anaerobic >...
GCTACCAAGCGGCCATTTTCAATTTCACCTCAAGCACTCGATACCTGATCCAACATGAAATTGCCCGGAAACGCCAATCTTCGTGGAACGTTTCATTCTTTTGTCTCAAGAACTCGGTACTCTCATGTACAGACCAATTCTTTTGGAATTGGAAAAGATTCTTGCGGGAGAAGGCAAGCAACCTCCTCTTTGGGTCTTCCGCGCCTTTGCGTTGAGCTCTTTTCGGTAATTTGGGCAGAGAGGATTCTGCTTAATTGCTTTTCTCGCGGGAAACATTCGGCCCGGCGGCTTCGACGAATTTGACCGAGCCGCGCCCAGCGGCCTTGTCCACCGCGGCGACGGCCACCGCGTAATCGTGCACGGCGCGCACCAGCGCCGTCTCAGCGGCGGTCAAGGCCAGCGCGGCGTCCAAGATTTCCGTTTGTGTTCCGACGCCTTCTTGGAAACGGAGTTCGGCGAGCCGGCGTCCCTCGCGGGCCAGTTCGACGGTGCCTTTTTCCTTTTTGACGCGCGCGGCGGCGTCTTCGGCCTGGATGTAGGCGGCGCGGACATCGAGTTCAATAAGTCGTTTCACGTCTTCGATCTGGTGTTCGAGGCTGCTTTTCTGGGCCCGGGCTTCCGCGACGTCGTGGCGTCGCTTGCCGCCGGCGTAGACCTGCCATTCCGCGCCCACGCTCAGCGTCCATCCGTCGGGTTGGGCTTGCCCGCCGCCGTCCACATTGGTCCATGTGGCGGAAGCGGCAGCGCTGGGCAGAAACTGTCCTTTGGTGCGTCTGATGTTCTGGCTGGCCGCGGCGAGGCCCTTGTTCAACGCCTGCAATTCGGGGCGCGTTTCCAGCGCCTCGGCGACAAGTTGATCCTGCGCTTCGGACAACGGCGTCCAGTCCATCTTGCCCACGAGCGAGATATCGGTGTTTTCCGGCAGGGCCAGCAAGCGCCTCAAGTTGATCAATGCGAGCCGGGCGGCATTTCCGGCGGCCACCAGGTCGGCTTCGCGAGCGCCCACTTCGGTCTTCGCGCGCAGCACCTCGAAATTGCTGATGAGACCCACTTCGAGCATTTTTTCCGCGTCGCCGAGATGGCGTTTGAACGTGACGACGCTTTCATCCGCCACGCGCACCATCGCCCGGGCCAGCAGGCAATTGTAATAGGCCTGCTTGACCTCGAATTCGAGCGTGTTCAGCTTGGCCTGTTTGGTCCATTCCTTCGATTGCGCGAGATATTCGGATGCCTTGACCGCCGCCTGGATTTGACCGCCCGCGAACAGGACCTGCGAGATGCTCAACACGTCGCGGCGCTGGTCTTTCTTGCCTTGGAAAGAGTTGAGGCCGCCGCCGAACAGGCGGCCAAGAAGACCGGGAATCTCGATGTTCTGCAGGCCGTCCACGCGAATGAAGGCTTCCTGCACCTTGACCTGCGGACGCCGTGCCGATTCGGCCTGTCCAATGTTCGCCTTGGCCGCGGCTATCTCGTCATCGGCCACGAGCACTTGGGCGTTTCGGGACAAGGCGGTTTCTACGCATTGGCGGATATCCAATGCCAGCGCATTGGCGGACACGTTTTCTTCCGAGGCCCAAAAAGTCTCGAATCCTTTCAGGACATCGTCGGCCACCAACGCGACATCCTTGTCTTCGATGGCAACCGGCGGCGAGGCCGGATCGGCCGGCGCCGCGTCGGTCTGGGGTGGTTGCGCCACGGCAACGAAGGACATGCACACCAACAGCACGATCACGAATCTCATGGCAAACCTCATTTTTCATCCTGGATCGTTTTCAGAAACACGTGGAACCGTATATCCCGCACGTTCGACCGCGCCACTTTTTTACGGTGGCTTTGTGTAGACGGCATGATACTCGCAAATGACAAACAAGTCAAAGCATCGCCGGATTTCTGCCGGACATGTCATTGTCCTGATCCTGATTTATTGACCTAGCCGGGGATTATATGTCATTGTACCGGTGTTTTGAAGACAAGGGAGAAAAAGTCAGGTGAAGCGTTTTAGATATTCGCTGGCCGAGGATATCGCCAATAGCGTCACCCACGGCATCGGCGCCGCATTGAGCATCGCGGGGCTGACCGTGCTGGTCGTGTTTGCCAGCCTGAAGGGCGATCCGTGGCGCATTGTGTCGTTGAGCATCTACGGATCAACGCTGGTGGCACTGTTCCTCACCTCGACGCTCTATCACGGCATTCAATCCCCGCGCGCCAAGGAAATCTTTCGCCGGCTGGATCACGTCGCGATTTTTTTGCTGATCGCGGGCACCTATACGCCGTTTACGCTGGTGACGATGCGCGGGGGGGTGGGCTGGATCATGTTTGCGGCGGTATGGGCGCTGGCGGTTTTCGGCGTATTGCTCAAGGCGTTTTACATGGGGCGCTTCGAGCGGCTATCGCTCGCATTGTATTTGGGCATGGGCTGGATTGCCCTTTTGTCCATCAAGCCGGCCATGGCCATGATCCCCGGGTGGGGCCTGATCGGCATGCTGATTGGCGGACTGTTTTACACGTTCGGCGTCGTTTTTTACGCCTGGGAACGCCTGCCTTTCGGCCATTCCATCTGGCATGTATTTGTCCTGGCCGGCAGCATCAGCCACTTCTTTACGATCCTGTTCGTCGTGAGTTGATCGCCGCCCTTCTTCTGCTGCCATGACATAATCGCAGGGTTGCCGCCCTTAAGGTTTTTTAGCGTTCTTGACGTCCCTGATCTCCTTGCGCATCTTCCCTGAAAACAACATTTGCGGGGATTATTCGATGAAGAAGGGCTGGGTCCAGGCTGCCCGGCCATAGTGGCCGGCGCATTCGATGCGCAGGTAAGTGTATGCGCGGGCTTGCGGGACGGCGAATTCGAGCATGGTTCCGTCGGCCATGGCGCGCCGGTATCCATAATCCGAGAACACGCTGATCCGGCACGGATGGCGGGTTTCTATCCGGATACGGTTGTCTTCGGTTTCGATTCGCGTTATTTCGATGCCCGTGCTGGCATAGAACCGGCCATGCCGCAACGCGTCGAGTACGGCTTCGGGGGAACGTTCGCGCGATTGCGCCATCAGCCATGCAATGCCGATATCCTCGGCGCGGTGGCAGTCGTCGTGGGCGAAACCCCAGATGCGCTTGCCCGAAGCCAGCAGGCGATCCCATCGGTCGGTTGCGCAAGGGCGGCCTTCCAGCCATTCGACCACGCCATTGTAGATTTCGATGCCGGCATAGCCGTCCCATGCGGCGAGCAGTTCCTGCGGGCAATGATTGAAACTGGATTCCCAGTTTGGATGATTGCACACGGCCATGCCGCCATCGGCCTGGATGGCGTCAAATACGCGCTGGCGTTCCGTGTGGGGCGGTATGGTGGATTGCGCGCCGACATGCAGGATATGCGGCCCGTTTGCCGTGATCTCGTTGCCCGGGATGAGGACCATGCCATGGGGATCGATTCCGTCCAAGACGGTCAGGTGATCGTGGTCGCTCAGCATGAGAAAATCATAGCCGCGCTCGGCGTATTCGCGCACGGTGTTTTGCGGCGAGTGCGGCCCGTCACTGTTGGTGGTGTGAGTATGCAGGTTGCCCTTCAGCCAGGGCACGGACGCGTCGAGATAGGGATTCAAAATACGCACGGAATTCCTCGTTGCCGCAGAGCAGATTCTTCGGGGGGCGGCATTGCTCAACGCAAACCTTAGGAGGCGTCGGCTGTTTCCATGATCCCTTCAAGGGCCTCGAGCAATTCGTTGGGATCGAGGCCATAGGCCATGCACACGTTGTCCAGCGTTTCAACCTGGTTGATATGGCAGTGCGCGCAGCCACCGAGATGAAACGCGGCAAAAACTTCCGCGGCGCGCGGATGCACCTGCATCGCCTGGGCGATGGTCATATCCAACGAGAAATGCTTGTCTGCCATGATGGGAACCTTTCGATTGTGGTTGTTCGTTCTTTGTCCTCAACTTTTGCATGCGGCGCGCGTGGGTTGTAACCGAAGAAATAATACCCTTGCGTGGCGCATGGCAACCGGGCCGCCTTAGGGCATCGCCCAAAACTGTTCGAATTCATCCCGGGACGACGGCAACAAGAGTTCGGGCCGGTACAGTTTTTTTACCACGGGATCCGGAACCCGTTCTGTTTTGTTCGTCGCCGGTATGTGGGTGACATATCGGACAATCCGTTTGTCGTCCGTGCATTCATAATACATCCAGGCATCGCCCGATCCGGGGATAGGCTGGCTCGTTTTGAAGTACAACATTGTTCACTCCATGGTTATTCCGGCGCGTTCAGACAGCATATCACCGCATGGCAACGCGTGGCAAATGCCTTGGTCGTTACGTGTTTGCCTCGTCAGGGCCGCAGGTTTTCCGGATCGTCCTTCGGCTGGCCGGCGATGCAGTTTCCCATGGCCAGGAAATCGAGTCGTGCCCGCTTGAACGTGTCAATGGCTTCCTGGGGAGTGCGGACGATGGGATCCTCGTGGATATTGAAACTGGTGTTAAGGATAACGCTCGATCCGGTTTTTTCCTTAAGGCGCCGCAAAATTTGATGGAACCCCGGATTGTTGTCGCGCGCGACCAGTTGCGCCCGCGCGGTGCCGTCCACATGGACGACGGCGGGATGTTCGTTTTTCATGCGCGGATTGCAACGAAAACAGACCGTCATGAATTCGGCGGCGTGGCGTGCGGATTCGTAGCCTTCCAGCCATTCCGGGGCATCTTCCGCGAGCAATGCCGGCGCGAATGGCATAAAATCGCTTCGTGCGAGCAGTTTGTTTAGGCGGTCCGCCTGTGTCCGGTCGGATGCGCGAACCAGAATGGAACGGTTTCCAAGGGCGCGCGGTCCCCATTCCATGCGGCCTTGGCAACGGGCGACAATCTTTCCCCGCGCCACGAGATCCGCAACGGCCGTTTCCGAATCTTCGACCTGTTCAAAAGGCAACTCCGCGGCCCGCAGCATGGAGGGGATTTCGGATTCGGCAAAGCCGTCGCCCAGAAAGACGTTGTCAACGGCCTGCGGGACCGCGTGTGTGTCCGCCCGAATGGCGCCCAAACTCAAGCCGCCGTCGCCCATGTTCGGATATACGAACAGTTGCTCCACCTCGTCCATTTCATGCAGCCGCTGGTTGAGTTTCACGTTGGCGAACACGCCGCCCGCAACGACCAGTCGCGAGGTGCTGGTTTGCTTCAGCCAATGCCGGGCGATGTTCGTGATGTGCGTTTCCAGTAGATTCTGGGCCCATGCGCTGATGTCTTCCCGGCTGTACTTCGTCAACAGGACCTGCCGGGCCCAATCGGCGCCCCGAAGACCCAAGGGACCGGTGTAGAGGAGTTGTCCATCGCGAAACTGGAAGGGCGGCGGCACGGCGACACGCGCCGGATCGCCGTGGGCGGCCAGCCCCGTCAATTTGCCTTCATCGCGGCATGAGACGAATCCAAAAGCCTCGGTCAGCATTTCGAAGAAGAGGCCGAACGAACTGAGCGAGGGGGCCGTCCATAGCCGCTCCACGCCTTTTCCCTCCTCGCACAATGAAACGGTCAATGACACGCCGTCGCCCATTCCATCGGCGGTTATCGCGAGCGCGCGGGAATATCCCGACATGCTCCACGCACCGTATGCGTGGGCATGATGATGTTCGACGAACGAAATGTCTTTTTTGCGCAGCGATGCGGGCAGGCTTCTGCGCGCAATCAGGGGCAGCAGCCGCTTGATGGCGGCGGGTATTGTCGAACCCGGCCGGGTATGGGATACCGGGGTCATGAACATGACGGCGTTCATCAATCGCTTGAAGAGGGTTCGTTCGCGCTGGCGCAGGGCATCGAACAGCCAGTCGTGCAGGCGCGGAAACAGGCGAACGAGCGCCGGCGGCGTCATGATCCCGGAAAAAACGATGCGGTCCACGTCGGCAGGGGCGATGCCGGCGCAGGCGAAGGCGGCTTCCAGCGTCCTGTGCGGAAAGCCCCCCTCGTTCTTTCGGCGGGTGTACCGTTCCTCATTGGCGGCGAACAGGATACGGGAATCGTCGCAAAGAGCGACACCCGAATCGAACAAATCCTCGCTGATGCCCAAATAAATCATAATGCCCGTTCATGACGCTTTCTCGTGCCGCGTCGGCCTGCGCCGACGTCATGAATCATACCTTATGATGCGTGCGTCATCCAATGGAACGGCCCGTTTTTCCCGTCGTGGACGAATCGGCCGGTGCGATTAGGGGGCCAGCGACAGCGCGTAATGCCTTTTGAACAGCCGAATGTCATCCGGCAGCCAGACATTCATCAGCAATGGAAAATGGCTTTTGTTTCGCACCCGGTAAAGCCCCTTGACCGACACGGAAGCCGGCACGGCGATGCCGGCGAAGTCGGGCAGCCCAAAACCGGCGCTCGTGCGATCTTGGAAACCCTTTGAAAAACTGTAGACAGGGAAGAAATAACGGATGACGGCGGGAACGGCCGGTTCAAAACGGGGGGGAATATCGCGGTGATCCAGTTCCACCCGCGATCCCTCGTATTGTATTTGCAGAGAATCCCCGTTGTTGGCGGGCTGAAATTCCAATACCAGATACTCGCAGAGAATTTCCGGGGAAAAGAGGGATCGCCTGAAATCGGGCAGGGATGCCGGCGAATACAGGATTGTGCCGTCTGGTTGCGGTGTTTGTATGATGGGCAACGGTTCGAGATCGGCGGTTTGGTAACGGGTGATGATCTTTTCCACGCGATAGTCCTGCCATAATCGTATCGTGAGGATCGGAACCGCCAGAAAGAGGATGCCCGCCGTCGCAAAAAACAGCAGACGGCCGGCTATTTCGGACAGGAAAATGCCCGGCAAAGGCCGTGGGTGGATAAAGGGGAACCGGCGATGGAAAGAAACGATTCGGCCGGGCAAACGGATGCCTTGGCTCAAAAGAAATCCGGCCAGCCACACGGACACGCAATCCATGTGAAACACATGCCGTGGCTGAAAACCAAGGCTCGTATAACCGCAGAAGTAGAGCAGCAGGATCGCCATGCCCAGCCCCATCCGGAGATCGCGCGCCACAATCAGGGACAAGGCCAAGGCGCCATAGCCCAAGCTGTATTTCCGCCAGTGTTCGGCGAAGGGTTGGTGCGCTTTGAATGAGAAATCCATGACCGGATTCGATGTGTTGGGCGCGAAATTTCTACCTTGGATGCCCCGGATGCAGCGCAACGTCGCCCCCAGCCACCGCGTCGCGAAATCGGCGGGAAACGTGGAGGCCAGGTCGCGCATCATCGAACGCGTCACCCGCGAGGAGTCCTCATTCCAGAAATCCAAATCTGTTTTCCATTGCCGAAGAAAGTTGACCCATGCCAGGGAGGTGAGCGGACTGGCCGGCAAGAGCGGCAGCGCCGCTGCGCCAAGGGCCCATTGCGTTGCACGTCTGGCCGTTGGATTCCACATGCCGGAATGGAGCGCATACTGGGTGATGCCGGCATGGATAAGGAAATCGTCATCCGAACAGAATGGCCCGTAAGAAGCGCGACTCATATCCATGTCGGCCATCATGCGGTGCGAAAATCCCTGCAGCAGATAGAACGGGCTGTTTCCGCCGCCTGTTTCCCGGTTCATTTTCAATACGGGAAACGCGGGAACCAGGAAGCAGAACAGAAAAAGGCCCACCAAGACACCGCGAAATCCGAGGGTATGCCGTGCTGCCGCCGGCGCAAACAAGAATGCGGCGAGCAGCGCGGGAGGCAGGACGAGAATGTCCGGGCGGAATCCCATTCCCGCGCCGCACAACAGGCCGGCGCCCGCGGCCAGCGCGGCTAGCGCCCGCTTGCCCGGCGTCTTGGCCAGCAGAATGCCCACGACCAGGATCGCGGCAAGAAAAAACGGCGCTTTGGCCAAATCCCGCATTCGCGGGAGAACGTTCAAGAAAACGGGCGAGGAAATGAAGAATGCCGTTGCAATCGTTGCAAGGATGCGGCCCATTCCCAGGCGGAACAGCCCATAACCGGCGATGGCGGAAAGCCCGGCGAAGATCGCGACCAGATAATTCAGGGACGACCAGGAAATGCCTGTCACTTTCCAGAGCAGTCCCATGCAATACAAAAGATAAAGCCGGTCGTAGATGAACTTGGGATCGCCTTCAAAGGGAAACAGCATCGGAGGCGGCGCCTGATCCCTGGGCAGGGCATCCGCCTTTTCCATCAGAAAATCAATCCGTTGCAAGCAGAAGAAAAAAAACGCCGGCGAATAAATGAGGTATATCGGCGAACCCGGCGGTTCGCGAAATCCGTATCCCAGGGTCCAGCGGGCGGCGGAGGCGATTTCCAGATAGGTGTCCCCCTCATTGGTGCCCGGCCGCAACCCGGAAGCGGTCATGTATCCCCAACTGCCGGCCGTGGCGACGACAAAGATCGCCAAGACCAAAATCCATTCGCGGCATCGCCTGCCGCCGGGCATGGCCAGTCCGTTTTCACGGCGTTCATTTCGTTCATGATCCGTATGCGCGGGCATATTCATTCCGTTGCCATTGCCCAATGGGCGCTTTCCCTTTGTGCCGGGCCGGTATCCTGGGGCTGTCCGTTCCTTCCGTGAAAAGGAGCATAACAGACGGTTCGATTCCGGGACAAAGGAACTTGAAAAAATGACGCGAAAGGGCGTTTTTCCCGGATCGTATGGCGATGGCACGGTTTTGACACAACGGGAAAACGTGGCCTACAATGCCTTTGACAGGCAAAATGGCCTAAAGCCGTGGAGATTGCGCTTTGGAACTTCTGGGCATGGGCATGGTTCAGGCGGGCCGTGTGTTGGCGCGCCCGGTGACCAATGCGGGCGGCGCGGTGTTATGCCCGGCCGGATTGCGGCTTACGGAACGGATCATCGAACGTCTGCGCGCGGCGGGGATCGAGTCGGTTGTCGTGGAAGGCGGCCGTGAACATGGCCCTACCCCGCGGGAACGTCTCGACAAATTGAACCAGCGATTCGAGGGAATTGAAGATTCGTTGCTGCTGCAACTCAAGGCGATCTTCGAGAACCGGCTCAATCTCCTGATACTTGAACAGGAAACGCAACAGGACGGTCCGGCCGCCATGTCTCAATCCGGGGTATGATTTCTTTGTTGGCAACATCCATGCGCCGCACGCGGATCGTGAATGTTGCGAACAAACACTGCGGGCGCGGCATCCGGCGCCGGGAGTATGTGCGTGGCGATCACGGTTGAACAACTTGAAAAGCGGGTGGCGGCCCTGTCGAACATGCCGACGCTGCCCGGGATCATTCGAAGCGTCGGTCTTTTGGTCGAAGACCAGGATTCAAGCGCGGGCGATATCGCGGAGATTATTTCCAAAGATCAGGTTTTGAGCTCGCGCATCCTTCGGCTGGTCAATTCGCCCGTGTACGGTTTCCCCACCCGAATCGCCAACGTGACGCACGCGCTGGTCCTTCTTGGTTTTAACGTGGTAAAAGGGCTTGTCCTCAGTACGGCCGTGTTCGACGCCTTTGCAAAACAGACGGTCGGTTTGTGGGAACATAGTTTGGGCTGCGCGATCGTCAGCCGCCGCATCGCCCGGGAACTGGCGTTGCCCGACGTGGAAGAAATCATGATCGCGGGTCTGCTTCACGATTTTGGCAAGGCCGTCCTGTCGTTTGTCGCAAAGGCCGAGTACGATATCGCGATCAAGACGGCGCAGTTGAAAGGATGCCATATCGCGGCGGCTGAAACGGAGGTGTTCGGGGCGGATCATGCGTCGGTTGCGGGATGGGTCGCCCACCAATGGCGCCTGCCCGCGTGTCTCCGCGACCCCATCGTCCACCACCATGAACCCGGCTTGTCGAAGAGCCACCCAACGGCGACGGCCATTGTCCATCTGGCCGACATTCTGGCGCGAGGCATGGGATACGGATGGCCCGGCGACATGACCATGCCGCCGATTGACCATGCCGTGTATCAGAGTCTCGGGCTTTCCTTCGATCGGATTGATCATATTCTTGCTTTGGCCGAACTCGAATATGCCGGCGGGGTGGACATTTTCGGCGCCGACGCCGAAGGCTGACCCACGGAGGTTTGCGTTGTGCCGAACAATCCGGGGCGTGGTGCAAGTGGATCCGGAACGACGGGCATGCGGTTGTTTATTCTGTTGGCCGGCGGCGATCGCGCTTTTCGCGAAACAATGGGCCGGATCGAATTACAACATTGAACGCCCCAATAATGTAAAAGGACGAAATACCGTGACGCGGAAGGACATTGTGCTGCGGGCGATTGAGCGCCGGGATCCGCCTCGCCTGCCTATCACCTACTGCAACCGGGATTTTGATTGTTCGGATTGCATCGGCGTTGGATACGCGCCGGCGGCGAGTTTTACGCCGGCCGAGCCGGGGATGACGGAATGGGGTTTCGTGTGGGAAGTCTTGGATAAAACAATGGGACAACCGAAGATTCATCCCTTGTCGAACCCGGAGGCCATTACATCCTATGCGCCGCCGGCTCCGTACGCGGCGGGCCGTTTCGATCGGCTCGATACACAGATTGCGCAATGGCCGGACCGCTTCATCCGGTTTGGCCTGGGAATATCGGGTTTCAATCAGGCCACGTTTTTACGTGGTTATGAGAACCTGCTGACGGATCTATACACGGATCGCGCGCGCGCCGGGCGGGTGATTGATTTTGTGTTCGATTTCGAAAACCAGATCATCGAACAGGCGCTGCGGTATCCCGTGGATTGCGTGGCGTTTGGCGACGACTGGGGCACGCAGAAGGGCCTGATGGTTTCACTCGAACTGTGGCGGGAAGTGTTTCGTCCGCGCTATGCGGCCCAATTCGATTCGATACGCAAGGCCGGCAAAAAGGTGTGGTTCCATTCCTGCGGGGATGTTTCGGCCATCATCGGCGATCTCATTGATATCGGCGTGGACGTGATTGAACTGCTGCAACCGGATCTGCTTGGGGTAGAATGGCTGGCGCGCGAATTCGGCGGGAAGGTCTGTTTCTGCTGCTCGATCGATCATCAGCGGCGCGCCATCAGCGGCACACGGGAAGAGATTTTTGCCTATGCGCGCTTTCTGCGCGACACGCTGGGCGTGTTCCACGGGGGATTCATCGCCTACGTGGAGGATTATGCCAGTCTTGGGATGAGCGAACGGAATTACCAGTGGATCCGCGAGGCCTTCCACAGCCTGGCAACGGAAGACGGTTCCTGGGATCCGACCGATCCGATTGATCCGACCGATCCGGCGGATCGGGCGGATCATCCGAAGGCGAACTGAATGGTTTCCCCGGAATGCACTCCCCAACTGAAGCGGTCGCTGGGGTTGCTGGCGTTGACGGCGTTCGGCGTGGGCGATATCTTGGGGATCGGGGTTTACGGGCTGATTGGCCGTGTTGCGGGAACCGTTGGAAATGCGGCGTGGCTGTCGTACGTGCTGGCGGGAATTACCGCGGGATTGACGGGGCTGACCTATGCCGAACTGGCCTCGCGTTTTCCTCGGGCGGGCGGCGCGGCGCACTTCTGCCACACGGTATACCGGCTGCCGCTGGCGACGTTTCTGGTCATCTTCTTCGTGGCGCTTTCGGGTTTGTTTTCAATGGCAACCGGCGCGCGCGTGATCGCGCAATATGCCCTGGCGCCGTTTCCCGGCGCGCCGCCCATTTGGGCCGACCATGCCGTACCGCTCCTGTTCGTCGTGTTGCTCGCAGCGATCGCCGCTCGCGGCATCGAGTTGTCCTCCGTTGCCAATGCCTTTTGTACGGTCATTGAACTTTCGGGACTGTTGATTATTGTAATGCTGGGCATTCGTTTCATCGGCGCGGTCCATTATTTCGATTGGACCCCGGCCGTTCCAATGGAAGCGAATGCCTGGGGCGGTTTCGCCGTCATGACCGGCGCGGCCATCACGTTTTACGCCTTCATCGGATTCGAGGATCTGGTCAATCTGAGCGAAGAAGCGCATCGTCCCGAACGAAACATCCCTTTGAGCATCTGTTTGGCCATCGCAATCACCACGGTGCTGTATTGCATCATTGCGCTGATAGCGGTGTCGGTGCTCACCCCCGCCGAATTGGCGCCGAGCCGGACGCCGCTCCTGGATGTTGTGCGCCAAGCGGCGCCGAATTTCCCGGATTGGATTTACTCGGCGATCCCTGTTTTCGCGGCATTCAACACGGCCTTGCTGAACCTGATCATGGCGTCGCGCCTGCTCTACGGCATGGCGCGCGGCGAAGGCCGCCTGTTGCCGGCCGCGCTGGCATACGTCCATCCGGTGTGGCGGACCCCCGTGGCCGGCATCGGTCTTTCCGCCGGGGTCGTAGTTACGCTTCTGGTGCTGTTCCGCGATATCAAAACGCTTGCGGCCGGCGCTTCGACCTTTTTGCTGGTCGTCTTCTTCCTGTTGCATGTGGCCTTGATTCGCGTCAAGCGCGACCGGGCTTATCCCGCCCCCATTTTCCGCATTCCGGTTGCAGTGCCTGTTGTGGGCGCAATGACCTGCCTGGGCGTGTTGGCCTCGCAAGACCCGCAGGCCCTGCGCGCGGGGGGCTGGTTGCTTGCCGTTGCCCTCGGCTTGTACGGCATTCATTGGGTTTTTCACGGAAAACCGGACGTTGAGCCTACCGACTGAAACCTGGAGACGACATTGCAATGGAAATAGACAATGGAAGCGGCCGGCATGCTATGCTGGATCGGGCCGGAGCCCGGAAGGAGGAATGACTGTGGCAAACCAATCGTTGTCCAGAAGAAGTTTTTTGTCGGTGGTGGCGTCGGGCGCGGCGGCGGCTGGTTGCGCGACGCGAGTGAATACGGCGCAGGTTGTGCCGGGCGTATTGTCGCCCAACGAGAAACTGAACATCGCCGCCGTCGGAGTGGGGGGCATGGGCGGCGCGAATCTGAAGGCATGCGCGGCGGAAAACATCGTGGCGCTTTGCGACGTGGACGACGCTTATGCGGCGAATACTTTCGCGGCGTATCCGCAGGCCCGGCGTTACAAGGATTTCCGCAAGATGTTCGATGCCGAGGCAAACAACATTGACGCGGTCATCATTGCCACGCCGGACCACACACATGCAGTCATCGCGATGGCGGCCATGCGACTCGGCAAGCATGTGTATTGCCAGAAGCCGCTGGCGCACAGCCTGTATGAAGTTCGGAGATTGACGGAGACGGCGCGCGAGTGCAAGGTTCAGACGCAGATGGGCAACCAAGGCCATTCGTCCGACGAAATCCGGCGGGTCAAGGAATGGATCGCGGATGGCGCGATCGGCCCTGTGCGCGAAGTGCATGCGTGGAGCGACCGGCCCGTGGGCGGTGATCCGTGGTCCACTTTTCCGATTATGAAACGGCCCGCCGACACACCAGCCGTGCCCGAGTCGCTGGATTGGGACCTGTGGCTGGGGCCATCCCCGTACCGTCCGTATCATCCCATTTACCATCCGATGCAATGGCGCGGTTGGTATGCGTTTGGCACGGGCGCGCTGGGTGACATGGGATGTCATATTCTGGATCCGGCGTTCTGGGCGCTGGACCTCCGTCATCCGACGTCCGTCGAGGCTACGACCACGCATTGGGAAAAGGAAGTGAGCGACGAGACGTACCCGCGGGCCTGCATTGTGCGCTATGAGTTTCCGGCGCGGGGCAAAATGCCGCCCGTACGCTTGACCTGGTATGACGGACGTCTCAAACCGCCGTTTCCGCGTGATTTCGACCCGCGCCAACGGTTCGATTCCAACGGCGCCTTGCTGGTTGGCGACAAGGGCACGATCCTGCATGGTTCGCACGGCGCGGGAAACCCGCTCCTTTTGCCCAAGAAACTTCGCCAATCCTACAAACAACCCGAGGAGACCATTCCCCGCGTCAAGGGCGAAGCGCATGAGCATGACTGGATTCGCGCCTGTAAAGACGGCAAGCCGGCGAGTTCGAGTTTCGAGTACGGCGGCGCGTTGACGGAAATGGTGCTGCTGGGCGTACTGGCCATGCGGCTGCCTGATCGCCGGTTACTGTGGGATGGTGCGGCCATGCGCTTCACCAATGATGCGGAGGCCAATGCCTTCATCAACCCGCCCTACCGTGACGGATGGACGCTTGAATAAAAAGACGGCCGGCGTGCCGGCAAGAAGCCGGCGGGATTATCCGGCGGAACACGCACATTTCCCTTTGAATGCCGCGGATACGCCTGCTAGACTCAATGGGGTTCGGAGAACGAAACACCAGATGCGTGCGGTGGTACAACGGGTTCGCGAGGCTTCGGTGGCCGTGAACGGGGCCACGATCGGCGCCATAGACCAAGGTCTGCTCGTTTTTGTCGGTGTTGATGTGGATGACGACGAACAGGACGCGGTGCAGATGGCCGGTAAAGTCGCCGGACTTCGCTGTTTTCAGGACGAGGCGGGCAAGTTCAATTTGTCCGTGCAGGAAGTGGGCGGCGGCGTGCTGGTAATCTCACAATTCACGTTGCACGGCGATTGCCGCAAAGGCCGGCGCCCCTCGTTCACACAGGCCGCACGCCCCGAACAAGCCATTCCCTTGTATGAAACGGTGATTCGGGAATTGCGGGCGCACGGTTTGGTTGTGGCCGAGGGATCGTTTGGCGCATATATGGAAGTCCGGCTGATCAATGACGGGCCGGTGACGTTGCTCTTGGATACCAAGAAGGTCTTCTGAATTGACGATTCCAATGGACATGATGGGCGAGGTTTTCTGATGGGCGCACTTTGCGGCATGCTCGGACGTTCAGATCGCGAGACGGTTCGCGCGATGGCGCGCGCGCTTGGACATCGCGGCGAATGCGCGCGGATGATTGAATCGGACCATTTTGTGGTCGCCGGCACGGATGTGTACGCGGACGGTCTTGCGTTGGTTGATGGCCAGCCCCGCGACAAGAAGGGCGCGGCGCTCGACCCGGCCGGATTATGGCGACAGGTTCTTGCGGCCCAACGTCCCGATGAATTGCATTTGCTTGGCGCCTTTGCCGCGGTGGTTCAAATTCCGCATCCCAAGGCGCATGCTTCCGCGCCAGCCGTTCTCGACCTGGGATACTCGGTACGCACGTGGTGGTTGCTGCGCGACCGGCTCGGCATCAAGCCGCTCTACTATGCCATGGACGGCAAGGCGCTGTTATTTGCGTCGGAATTGAAGGCGTTGCTGGCGCCGGGCGTGATATCGAAACGGCTGAACCTTGCCAGCGTGGATCGCTACCTGACGCTGCGATGTGTGCCGGGCCCTGAAACAATCATCCAAGGCGTATATCGCGTCAAACCGGGCCATGTGCTCGTCTTCCAGGATGGACACGTCAAAGAAACGCCGTTTTCGGCTTTTGCGGCGGAGATCGTCGCCATTGATCGCGGCGAGGCCGCCCGGGAAGTGTGCGAACGTCTTCGCGAGGCCGTGGCCGGGGCAGATACGGACGCCATGCTGTGGTCGGCGGGGATTGATTGCGCGTCGCTGGCCGCGGTTCACCCCGGACGTCCACGCCCGCTCTTTGTTTCGTTGAAAGGGACTTGGCAGGACGAACTCTGGCGAGCCAAGGAAAGCGCCCGGCTGCTTGGGCTTGATCTTCATGTCGCGCGGGGGCGATCCCTGACGGAATCGGTCATGGGCCGCGTGGCGTATCATCTCGACGAACCCATCGCGGATCCGTCGGTCTTTCCGTTGTGGATGATTGCGGAACAGGCCGGCAAGATGGCCCCGGTTTGGGCAAGCGGCCATGGGGCCGACGAAATGCTGGGCGGTTATCCCCGATATCATTTCATGCAGAAAGCGCGAAGCGCGGAACGACTTATTCCCATGGATCTCCTGCAGGGCATGGCGCCGGTCCTTCCGCCGAACGCCTTCGTGCGGCGAAGCGAGCGTTATCTCCGGTCGCTGTCGGATAGTCTTGAGATGTACTTTGCGGCGGTAGCCGTATTCGATCATGCGGAACGGAACGCGCTCTACACCGACGCGATGCAGGCGGCCATCCACGAGAAAGGGGGATCCGCCTCGGCGCTTCGCCCATTGTTCCAGGGCAAGAGCCTTTCGCGGGACATATTGTCGCTCAATCTGAACGTGGCGTTGCCGGACTTGCTGCTCGCGAAATGTGACCGGATCTTTGCGGCGCACGGCGCAACACTGGCGTATCCGTACCTGAACGACGCGTTCGTTGACTTTGCAATCACGGTGCCCCCCGAGGTCAAGTTCGGCGTGCGCAGCAAACCCCTGTTGCGGCAGGCCATGAAGGGGCTGCTGCCGGGACGCATCCGCATGCGGGCACGGCGCGATTTCAAAATGCCGCAGAGCGGCCCGGCCTATCGCGTGATAGACGAGGCGGCGCGGGCCATCGTCACCTCGGAACGCGTCGAGGCCACCGGCCTGTTCCGCTGGCCCTATGTTGAACAAATCATGCGCATGGCCACGCACAACGTCTATGCCCGGCGGCAATTCTGGGCGTTGCTGATGCTGTTTGTATGGCATCGCGAATTCATGGAGTAATCTCCCATGCGCATAGCGATAGCAGGAAGCGGGCGGCTGGGTTGGAGCCTGATGGCGCCGTTGCTCGAATCGAATCACGAGGTGGTCGCCGTCCTGCAGGACGGGCGCCGGACGCGGGGATTCAGGCGCCGCGTGATGGCCGCGCAAAGCGTGGCGCTGGCCGCCCACTCGACCATGATCGGTCTGGCCGCGCGCAATCGCATCCCCGTGCTGTGGCTCGAACGACTGGTGGACGAATCGCTTGCCCCCCTGCGCGCGCTGGCGCCGGATGTGATTCTGGTGGGGGGATTCGGCATCATTTTCAAGCCGATCATACTTTCCCTGCCGAAAATCGGTTGTGTGAACTGCCATTCCTCGATGCTCCCCCGGCACCGGGGGCCCAATCCGTTCGCGGCGGTGATTCTTCAGGGCGAAACCGAATCGGGCGTCACGTTTCACATCATGGACGAAGGCATTGACACCGGCGACATCATCGCCCAATACGCCTACCCCGTAACGGATCAAGACACGCCCGCCAGCGTCTACAACAACGCCTGCGCGCTGGCCGGAGAGCATGTCGTGGACATCATGGATCGCGTCGAACAGGAAGGCCTGCAAGGGGTTCCGCAGAATCACGCCGCCGCGACCTACGACAAGCCACTCGATCCGGCTTTGTCGAAAATTGATTGGACCCAGCCGGCGGTTCACATCGAACGCATTGTTCGCGTGTTCAAGCAGGGCGCGCTGGCGCGATTTATGTTCCAGGGCCGTGAAATCCTCGTAAGTATGGCCAAGGCGAATCCGGCGCCCGTCGAGGCGCCGCCGGGCACGGTGCTTGCCTCCGGGCGTTGGGTGCGGGTGGCTACGGGCGAAGGGACGATTGACATCGTGCTTGCCTATAAACTCCGGCCCATTCCGTGGATTTGGCCCTCGCGATGGAGCCGTCCGATTCCCGGCGAAAGAATGGGCTGATCATGCCGCCGCCGATCTCCATCATTATTCCGGCCTTCAATGAAGTGGCTTTTTGCCGGCGGTGCATCGCCTCGATTTTCGCCCACACGCAGGATAGGCCTTACCGTCTGATTCTGGTGGACAACGGCTCAACCGACGGGGTGGGCGAGTATTTCGATTCCGTGCCCGGCGCAACGGTTATTCATGCGGAGAAAAACCTTGGTTTTGCCGGCGGGGTGAATCTCGGCCTAGCGCATGCGGAAGGACATGTGTTGTTGCTCAACAACGACACGCTCGTTCCGATGGGTTGGCTGGGACGGCTGGCAAACGCCCTTGAAAGCGCCGAGAATATCGGCATGGTGGGGCCGCGAAGCAATTGCGTTTCGGGCGATCAGCAGATTGACGGGCTTTCGTTTGCCTCGATGGACGAAATCAACGCATTTGCGGACGAATGGGCCGCCCGGAACGCCGGGCGATTGCGGGACGTCTCCCGTCTGGTCGGATTTTGCCTGCTGATTCGCAGGGAGGCATTCGAGACCGTGGGCTTATTCGACGAATCCTTCGGCATCGGTAACTACGAGGACGACGATTACGGCTGCCGCGTCATGGACGCGGGTTATCGGTTGTGCATTGCCGAGGAAGCGTTTGTGTTTCATTTTGGCAGCCGGACCTTTCACGGCATGGGCATGACGGACGAGGAATGGCGCGCGCTGATGGAAAGCAACCGGAGGATCTTTGTGTCGAAGCGGCGTAAAGCCGGTGATGATCGCCCGGAGGCGTCGCGGGTCTCCTTGAGCCTGAACCGGCAGGCCGCTCAGGCCGTAATCGAGGGAGATGATCTGGCCGCACTGCGGCATCTCAAGTCGGCCATCGAACGTGATCCGCGCATGGCGGTCAATTACCGGGATTTGGCCGCGTTGCTGCGGAAAATGGGGATGCACGAGAAAGCTTCCGAGTACCTGGAGTTGGCGGCGCGCATGGAAACCGGGGACACAACAACGCCAGGAGGAACATTGTCGCGTGGAGATTGTGATTCGCGAATACCATGATGAAGACGAAAGCGAATGGATGCGCGTTCATGCGGTTATCCTGAGCATTTCGCATGCGTGGAATTACACCATCCAGGAACGGCCGAAATACGAGGGCCATCAAAGCACCCGGCTGGTCGCCGTCGTCGAAGGGCGCATTGCCGGCCTTACGGATGCCCAATATGAAAACGAGCCGGGCGAATTCTGTTTTCTCAAGGATTCCCCCGGTGGGTACGTCCTTGAATTTGGGCGTCTTCCGGAATATGCGGGTCATCGTCTCGGCTGCCGCCTGATGGACGCCACCGTCGAGGACGCCCTACGCAAAGGATTCCACCGGCTGGAGTACTGGACGCAGGACCGCAAGGCGCAACGGTTCTATCAGCGGATCGGACTGCCGGAAATCGGCCGCCATTACCGGTTTCGCATGAAACCGCCCGCGGACATTGCGGAGGGATTGCTTCAGCAGGCGGTTGGAGTCGAGTATCTATACGGCGCCTGCGCGGTCGAGAACTGGCCGGCCATCCGCCGACGCTTCGAAATTATCGAACGCCACCCTCTGGAGCCGCACCTCTGCATAGGGTATGAATTGCGTTTTTAAGCCCGGAAAACAAGGCAATGACTTTGACATGAGAAGCCCCTTGAATGAGAATGGCCAAGATACTTAGGCTTGACGCCCAGACATTCTAACCGAAAGGAAGAAACCATGCAGGAAAAGGAAAAGGAAGCGATAGCGGCCATTTGTTTGATGGCGGCGATGGCCGATGGCGGCAAGAGCGATGTCGAACACGCCCAATTGAGGGAAATTTTCCAAAGCGTGGGGCTTGAGTCTTCCGCGGCCGTGGTGCAACGCGTCGTGTTGCGGAAAACCACGCCGGCCGATGAAGCCGGGGCGTTGTCCAGCCCGGAAATGCGAATGTTTGCGTTTGAAATGGCTGTGTGCATTTGCGATGCCGACGGGGCGACAACGCCGCGGGAAAAAGAGTTTCTCGACAATCTGAAGGGGGTCTTGGGCATTCCTTCGCCGGAGGCCGCGGAAATCCAATCGCAAGCGGAGGATTTCGCCATGGCCGCCTCGGCGATGCCGCCGGTTCCCGTCGTCGAGTCCGCCTCGCTTCCTCAACCCCTTCAACCGGACAAGCCGGTTCCCGAGGATGCCGAGATCGATCAAACCATTCTCAATCAGGCGATACTGCTGGCGGGTCTCGAATTGTTGCCGAAATCCTTGTCCACCCTAGCCATTCTGCCGCTTCAAATGCGGCTCGTCTACACGATTGGCGCGCGGTATGGCTATCAACTGGACAGTGGCCACGTAAAGGAATTCCTTGCTGTGCTGGGCGTGGGGATGACGTCGCAAATAGTGGAGGACATGGCGCGCAAATTCCTTGGATCGCTGGCCCGCAAGGCGGGCGGGCGCATGATGGGGGGAATGGCGGGAACCGCGACGGGCGCGACCATAACGTTCGCGACCACCTACGGGCTTGGTATGGCCGCGAAAAAATATTACGCATCCGGCAGAAAATTGAGCATGGATGACGTGAAAAACCTGTTCCGTCAAAGCGCCGAAGAGGCCAAGGGCCTGTATGCGCGTTACGCCGGCCAGGTCGAACAAAGCGCAAAGTCCACCCACACGATGGATCTCCTTGCGATGGTGCGGGGCAAATAAGCGCCGGCGTAAAAAACGAGCAGGCCTGTAAGCCGAGTTCTGTCGTAGAATCCGCGAGGATTCCGAGACGGCCATTCCTCTGGGACGTACGTCGCCGCACGCCTCTAGCTTCCTACCCGGGAGCGGAGCGGGCCACTCCATGGCTCCCCTATTTGGAATTGCTCCGGACGGGAGTTTTGCCAGCCGGCCTGTCGCCAGACCGCTGGTGCGCTCTTACCGCACCTTTTCACCATTGCCGGTCCCGGCATGCCGGGACGTAGGCTGTGTATTTTTCTGTGCCACTTTCCGTCGGGTTTCCCCGCCTTCGCGTTACGAAGCGTCCTGCCCTGCGGAGCTCGGACTTTCCTCACCGCCCGAAGGCGGCGCGGCCGTCCAGCCTGCTCAATTTGATTATAACACAAGCCCTTGCCGCCCCGAATACTCTTGGCGTGTGGACATGTGAACAAAAGCGTCTTGATCGCGTTTCAAGGAACAGATTATCGGGTCCACCTTTGCCGAAACCTTGCGTTTTTCGGCAACCCGGTTATGAAGAATGGCGCGTCCCGCAAGGCGGAACGGGCAAAAGTTGTAATGCCGCCCGGGCGATTGGTACAAGGGATCTTGTGCCAAGGAACGGGCGCCGGATCCGATGCGGATCCGATACCCATCCCATTACAACGGAGGCGGTCATGAAAAAGGCAACAAGGACAGGGATTCTCGCCGTGACAATTTTGGGCGCATTTTTCCAGGGAAACGTCGCCGGGGCGGAGGGGACAGGCGGGCGTTGGTTCGAACGCCTGAATGTGGGCATCGAAACCGGTCCGACCGGCGCACAGTATGGTTTCGATCCGACGGACAAAGCCTATGCCGCAATATTCAACGGAAGGGATATCGTGGAAAAAGCCGCCGCGGCCGATTGCGAATATGTGGTCATCTGGGCCAAAGACAGCGAATTTGCGTATTACGACTCGAAGGTTGCGCCGAAATGCCCCGGACTTGGGGATCGCGACGTGCTTCGGGAGTCCGTGGAAGCGGCGGCCCCGCTTGGGCTTCCGATCATCGCCTACTGCGTCGTGCAGGGCAACGGGTTTCCGTTGCGGGATCATCCCGAATTCAAGATGGCTGACAAGGACGGAAAACCGATCGACCGCATCTGTTTCAACAGCGGCTACATCGAACACGCGAAGCAGGTCGCGGCGGAAATGCTCGAATACGGCATCGCGGGATTTCATATAGACATGCTCGATCAGGGATTTGGCCCGCCGTACGGCTGCTGGTGCGCGAACTGCCGGAAACTTTTTGAGACGGAATACGGCATGCCGATGCCGTCGGGCGTGACGTGGGACGCCGCATGGGACAAGATGCTCGATTTCCGCTGCAACAGCAGCCAGCGTTTCGAGAAGGAGTTGCTGGCCTACATCCGCGAACGGAACCCCAACGCAACCGTTGACTACAACTACCACGGCTACCCACCGTTTTCATGGGAAGTGGGCCAACGGCCGGTCCAACATGCAATCAATGCCGATTTCGTGACCGCCGAGACGGGCGTCTGGGGATTCGGCGCCCTCGGCGTGAGCGCGACTGCGGAATTCCTCGCGGCGGCCACGCCCGGCAAGCGCTACCAAGTGGCCATTTCACGCCACGCCCGCATTTATCACGACAACACCTGCCGGCCGCTCAACGATCTGCGCTGGGAAATCCTGACGCTGCGGTCGCACGGCGCGCAGGTAACGGTGGTGGACAAGACCGGCTACGACGGCTGGCTCGATCCGGTCGCCTATAATCGCATTGGAAAGGCCTTCGCGGAAGCTAGGAACAAGGTGGCCTATTTCGGCCATCCGCAATTGCCCGAGGTGGGCATTTACTACTCGGCGCGCAGCCGCGACTGGTACGGCCGCGAGACGCCGTCGAAGTACCAGCAGGCCTTCAACGGCGCACACAAGGCCATGGTTTATGAACATATCCCTTTCGGCGTCATTCTCGACGAAAACGTGACGGCGGACACGTTGCGCCGGTTTCCAGTCGTGCTTCTGCCGAACGTGCCGATCCTGTCGGAACGTGAAATCGGATGGTTGCGCGACTACGTGGAACAGGGCGGAAATCTGATTATCACGGGCCACACCGGACTTTTCGGGCCGATGGGCGAACCGCTCGATCATCCGCCCATCGAATCGTTGTCTGGCGCGCGGCTTGTCGAACGGCTTTCGACGACCGACAATTTCGTGCGCTTTCCCGCCGATGCGCCCGAAGCACTGCGCGCGGGTTTCCCCACCGACTGGCCGTTCCTTGTCGAAGGGCCCGGCGCGGCATTTACCCCCACCACGGCGATGGCCGTGGGCGAACTGCTCCGGCCTCATCGGACCGTGCGCCAACAGAAAGGGGAGGAACCCGTTTATCAGCCCAATTCCGCCGACCGTCCCGTCGGCCCGGCTTTGCTTGTGAACGCCGTTGGCAAAGGGAAGGTCGTGTGCATCGCCGGCGCGCCGGACTTTGCGTGTGCAAGCGAGCATCCCATTCCCGAGGCGCGCGCGTTGCTGCGCAATGTGATCCGTTACTTGCATCCCGAACACGTGGTCGAGGTGTCGGCGCCACAAAACGTCGAATCGGTCATCATGGAAGACGCAAACAACGAGGCGCTGTACGTCCATTTGATCGGCTACCAGTCGCCGCCGCAATGCACGCCGTCGAAAGATCGTCCCTACGTGCTGCCTTCGCTCATCGAAGACGCGCCCATGTACGCCGCGCGGATTATTGTCCGCCGCCCCTTCACCCGCGCACAGGCGCTCGACCCGCGTACACAGGTTCATGCGGACGGCAACATCGTCCATCTCGTGGTGAACGACATCCACGAAGTGCTTGTGATCAAATAAGGCTCAAGGCGGGGAAACGTATCCTATAGGGCCAGAACGACGCCTTTTTCTCGGAGGAACGCCCCGAACGTGAGATCCACTTCCTTGATGTGGGTCACGAGCCAGTTGGCCATGAAGTTGCCGACCGACTCGGCGAGGATGTGCGTAGCGCCTTCCTCCTTGTATTCCTCTTCCAGGTCGGCCAGCGTCTTCTTGAGTTGTTCATGCTTCGCGCGATGATCGGCAAGCCCGGCGTACTGATTGTCCTCCATCGCCTTCTCTTCCGTTGCGAAATGCGTCCGCGTGTAGTCGAGCAGAAAACCGAGCGCTTCCGCGATGCGCTGCGGCCCCTGAACCAACTCGACGGCCGATGAAACATCCGCCAGGCACTTGATCCACGTCTTGTGCTGTTCGTCAATCAACGGCACGCCGATGGAAAGACTCTCATCCCATTCTATCTTGCGCATGTGCTTACTCCTTGTAAAACAGATTGCCGGAATGCGGCAATCATAGTGAGATACCCGTCGCGGGGTCAAACCGGTCAAAGGACTTGGATCATGAAGCATCGTACAGCGAAAGGTATGCGGCGTAATTCGCGAGGACTTTTTTGACATAATCGCGGGTTTCGTCGAAGGGGATGGACTCGATGAAGGTTTCGAGGGGAACGTCGCCCATATTTTTTTTCCACTTGGAACAGTTGCCGGGACCGGCGTTGTAGGAGGCCAAGGCATAGACCACGTTTCCATCCCACCGTTCGAGCATCCGTTTCAAGTATCGCGCGCCCAACCGCAGGGAATGGACGGGATTTTCGAGCCGGTCCGCCATGGCGGCATCGAAATCGGATTCGGACCCCGTGAGATGCCGCGCGGTGGCCGGCATGATTTGCATGACGCCCGATGCGCCCGCATGCGACGTCAACGCGGGCCGGAAGGTGCTTTCCTGCCGGGCCACGGCAAGGATCAGGTAGGGATCGAGGCCGTCTTCCTTCGCGATCTCGCACACGCGCGGCCAGAAGGCGCGCGGATACAGGACGCGCCATCGGGCCGGCGATTTCTCCGTCCCGTTCTCGCCCCACTTGTATGCTTCCGCGACATTCATCGCTGTGTAGGCGAGGCCCGCTTGGCCCAGCATCGCGTAGATCGCGGGCGCGGCGGGATCCTTGTCCAGCAGCGGCAGCAGCGCGAGCGCCTCCCATTCCGCCTCTTCCAGGCCGTGTTCGGCGAAGAACGCGATGCGCCGAAACCGGGGGGATTCGAGAATGACGGGCTTGAGGGTCGGCAGGGGATCGCCCGGCGTGGGTATCGCGCGCAGGAATGGCGCGGATCCATTCACCGGTACGATCCTTCCCCGGTCGCCGGGCAGGCGCGCAAGCGCCCGGTGCGCGTAGAAGTCGCCCGGACCGGACGCTGCGGCTTTTGCGAAGGCGTCGTTGGCGCCTTTTTTGTCGCCGGCCTTTTCCAGCGCAAGTCCGGTCCAGTACCATGCCTTGGCCAGAAGCGCGCTGTCCGGATGGCGTTCGGCAAGCATGCGGCATGTCCGGGTCATTGCCTGCGCGTCCGAATCCTTGCGTTGCAATTCCAACACGGCAAACAGGGCGTCGTCCGCGCGGGAATGATCGGGATTCGTCTCGTTCAGCCGCCGGTACCACGCCATGGCCCGCGAGATTTCGTCGGATTTTGCGAGGCGAAGCGCAAACGCCCAAAGGGCGTCGGACGCCTCGTCGGTCTGCGGAAATCGCCGAACCAGTTGGCCGCAGGCCGCTTCCGCGGCAATCAGGTTGCCCCCCGCCGCCTGGGATCGCGCAATGTAATAAAGCCATTCGCGCGTCCACGTCGAAAACGCGCTGTCTTCCGGCAGCGCCGATATCCGGTTCAATTCCGTTTCACCCGGCGGCATTGTCTTTGAACCGAGACTCGCCAGCCATGCGGTCCAGTCGAGGCCCGTGGGCGCGGTGCGCAACAGCAGGGGCAGCGCGGGCCGGAATTCGCCCGTTTTAATGTAGCCCCGCGCAGCCGCCAGAAGGTCCGCCTTTTCCGGGGATTGCGCAAGCCGTTCCGCGGCTTCCAGTCTCGGCGCGCGCAGACGCGTCGTGGCCGTCACGTTGCGGTAATACCCATAGCCGACGTCGCGCAGGGCGGGACATTCGATATACACATCGGCCGCCATGCGCTCGTGGGACTGTACCCACCACGGCTTCGGTTGGAAATCGAGTGCTGCGGCATATTCCTTGGCGGCTTCCTCGAAGGCCTTGCGTCTGGCCAGCGCATCCGCCAGATAGATGCGCGCCATCCGCCGCCACGGCCCGTCTGTCGTTCCGGTAAGAAGTGTGCGATAGGCTTCGACGGCACCGTCCCAATCGCCCGATGCGGCCCGGCAAAACGCCGTTTTCACCCGGGCATACGCCGCCAGCGGCCCCGGCTTTCCGGCACAGGTTGCATAGAGATTGATCGCCTCGGCATACCGTCCCGCGCGTTCGGCTTCACGCGCGTCCAAGTACTCATCGGCGCCCGGCATCGCGGCGCCGAACAACAACGTCGCGGCAAGAATGGCAGTCACGTCGCGGCTTCTCCTTCTGATATTCAATTATTCAATCCGGTTGTGGGGCTGCCGCCCGGACAAGCGCCAAGCGAAAAGGACGCCACAGACACAAGAGATTTCCCCGCGAGTTTACGGGCCTTGAAGTCCTTTAAGTCCTTATCTCTTCGATTATTTCTCGGCCACGGCTCTCCCCGCGGCGACAGCAGAATTTCGGTCTCGCATAATGATTTCCCCGCGTATCGCGGGCCGTTGGCAACGTAGCAAACCGCCGTGCAGCCGATCAACCCCGCGAATGGGAACCTCGACTTGGATCGTGCACGGGATGACTGCGCTCACCGGTGGGGGATCTTTTGTCGGCAAAGACAGGCTTGACAGCCTGTTTTACATCCCCGCGCCGAGGCGGCGTTCGCCGGTGGCGAGTTCCTCGAGGCTTTCGCGGTCGAGCAGGCGGATGTGGCGGCCTTCTTGGACCTCGATGAGGCCTTCGCGGGCCATCTTGGCCAGCACGCGGGACAGGGTCTCTGGAATCGTTCCCAGGAGGCTCGCGAGTTGCACTTTCGACAGGTCGAGGAGGAGTTCGTCGCGGTCGTCCTGCCGTTCGCTGAGATAGAGGAGATGCGCGGCGAGGCGTCCGGGCACTTCTTTCAAGGAGAGACTTTCGATCAGGTTTGCGAACCGGTGAAGGCGGCGTGACAGGTAGGCCAGCATGTTCAGCGCGAGCGAGGGGTGCCGTTCGACGATCGCCAGAAAAGCATGCCGGGGAAAGAACAGAGTTTTCGCGGCTTCCATGGCGTCGGCGTGGGCCGGAAATCGGTGTCCGGCGAACACGGCGGCCTCGCCAAAGGCATCGTGCGGCTCGATGACATGCAGGATCTGCTCCTTGCCTTCCGGTGAAAGTTTATAGACCTTGACCCGGCCCGACACAAGCACATAAAACCCCGCTGCGTCCGCTCCTTCGACGAAGATATTCTGGCCTTTCGCGTAGGTCTTCTCGATGGCGATATTGGCCAAGGTTTGGCATTGTTCCGGCCTCAGTCCGCGGAACAGCGGCACAACCGCGATTTGTTCGTTCAATGTCATGAGTGAAAGAGTACCTTGCCTTTCTTTTTCGCGAATCCAATCGCCATCGTACTCGAACGGCCGTGCGAATTTCAGCCTCATGCAAGGTTCGCGGGTTGATGTGCGAGGTATGAAGGGAAATTGACGGTTGGATTTTGGTTCTTGAAATCCTTGAGCCGTGGGCCTATTCGATATACGATTACGATTACGATTACGAGGACGGGCGCGAGCAGGAGCACGACACAGTTGGGGATTTGAGAATTTTGGGGGACTTGACCTAAGTCAAGGCAAAGATCTTGGACAGGGTGTACAGTACGGTCGTGGAACAGAGAACGCCCCGATGGCGGCGAACAGGATTCGCACCGACAAGGGCAGAGGTAAACAAACCCGCGGAAGGCGGGAAAAACAGGAGGAAACGACGATGTTTTGTAATCAATGCGAGCAGGCAGCCAATGGTGTGGCATGCACGGCGCAGGGCGTGTGCGGCAAGAAACCGGACGTGGCGGCGCTGCAGGATCTGCTGACGTATGTCCTCAAGGGATTGGGCATGGTGGCGGTCGAAGGGCGCAAGGTGGGCGTTGTGGACGCCGAGACGGACCGGTTCGCGGCGGCGGCGGTCTTCTCGACGCTGACGAACGTCAATTTCGACCCGGATCGCTTCGTGGCGTATATCCAGAAGACGGTGGCGCTGCGCGATGCGCTCAAGAAGCAGGTCAAGGCGGCGGGCGGCAATGTGGACTTCCCGGCGGGTCCGGCGGATTTCATTCCCGCGTCGGGCATCGAGGAATTGGTCGCGCAGGGCGAACGCCACGGCATCCCGTCGGAAGGCAGCGACAACACGGACATTCACAGCCTGCAAGTCATCCTGCTGCTCGGCATCCGCGGCGTGGGCGCCTATGCGGACCATGCGCGGCTGCTCGGCAAGGAAGACGATTCGGTCTATGCGTTCATCCATGAAGGGCTGGCGGCCACGCATCAAAAGGACATCGCGCTCGAAACCGCGCTGGGCCTGGTTCTGAAGTGCGGCGAGGTCAATCTGCGCGCAATGGAACTGCTCGACGCCGGCCATACGGAACATTTCGGCCACCCGGTCCCGACGCCGGTGGCGCTCGGCGCGAAAAAGGGCAAGGCCATCCTGATTTCCGGGCATGACCTGCTCGACCTCGAGGCGCTGCTGAAGCAGACCGAGGGCAAGGGCATCAACATTTACACGCACGGCGAGATGCTGCCCGCGCACGGGTATCCCGGACTCAAGAAGTACAAGCACCTTGCGGGCAACTGGGGTTCCGCCTGGCAGAACCAGGTTCTCGAATTTCCGAAGTTCCCCGGCGCGATTCTGATGACGACGAACTGCCTGCAAGCGCCGAAGCAGTCGTACAAAGATCGCATCTTCACCTGCGGCAATGTCGGCTGGCCGGGCGTCACGCACATTACGGACCGCAACTTCGCGCCGGTCATCGAGGCGGCCCTCGCGCAGCCCGGTTTCGCCGAAGACACCGAAGCGGGCACGGTGCTGACCGGATTCGCGCGCAACGCGGTGCTGGGCGTCGCGGGACAGGTCATCGAGGCCGTCAAGAACAAGGCCATCCGCCACTTCTTCCTGGTCGGCGGCTGCGACGGCGCGAAGCCGGGCCGCAACTACTACACGGAATTCGTCGAAAAGGTCCCGCAGGATTGCGTGGTCCTGACGCTTGCCTGCGGCAAGTACCGATTCTACGACAAGCAACTCGGCGACATCGGCGGCATTCCGCGCCTGCTCGATGTCGGCCAGTGCAACGACGCGTATTCGGCGATTCAGATTGCCGTCGCGCTCGCGGGTGCGTTCAACTGCGGCGTCAACGACTTGCCGCTCTCGATGATCTTGTCGTGGTACGAGCAGAAGGCGGTATCCATCCTGCTGACCCTGCTCCATCTGGGCATCAAGGACATCCGTCTTGGACCGAGCCTGCCGGCGTTCATCACGCCCGCCGTGCTCAACGTGCTGGTCGAGAACTTCGCCATCAAGCCCATCGCGACGCCGGATGAGGACTTGGCGGCTATCTTGGGATAGGAGCGACTACGGGGAACCTCTTCCCCGGGAGGGACGACGTCCGCGCCGTCTATGCGAGCAAGGACGCGCGCCCCGGCCGTAAGAAGAGGTTCCCCACACCCCAAAAAGAAAAAACGAAGACAGGAATGGCCCATTATGAAACAGACGCGCAAGATTATTGAAATTGACGAAGAGCTCTGCAACGGTTGCGGCGAATGCGTGCCCTCCTGCGCGGAAGGCGCGATACAAATTGTGAACGGAAAAGCCAAACTCGTTGCGGACAAATACTGCGACGGACTCGGCGCCTGCTTGGGCGAGTGCCCGACCGGCGCGCTGCGCGTCGTGGAACGTCCTGCCGAGGAATTCGAAGGGCCCGCGCCGCATGCCGCGCAGGCCGCGCATTCCGCCGCGGCTCCGTCCGCCTGTCCTTCCGGCGGTGGCTGTCCCGGCGCGCGCATCCAGCAATTCGGGAATCGGCCCGCCGCCGTTCCTTGCGGTACATCGATTCCCGCCCAATCCGAACTCGGCCATTGGCCGGTGCAGATTCGCCTCGTGCCGCCCGGCGCCCCCTTCCTGCAAGACGCAGACCTGCTCGTCGCTGCGGATTGCGTGCCGGTGGCCTATCCCGCGTTTCACCAGGATTTCCTGCGCGACAAGTCCGTCATGATCGGCTGCCCCAAGTTCGATGATCCCGACCCGTACATTGACAAATTCGAGGCGATTTTCGCGCAGTCCGATGTCAGGAGCGTTACCGTTGTCGTCATGGAAGTGCCCTGTTGCCAGGGATTGCCTGTCATTGTCGAGGAAGGCATGCGCCGGGCCGGGCGAAAAGTTCCCATGGAAAAAGTGGTCATCAGCCTGAACGGGGACATTATCCGCCGCCAGACGTATTGACGGCGGGCAGGCTTGCCGTTCCCACCATCGCGTCCCCGCACAGTACGCAACAAGCCGTTTGCGATGCCTCAACCGGCCGGGTGATTGGCGCGTCCAAGACATAGTATGATTGCCCCTGTGGGCTTTGTGTGACCGGTGTACAAACGGAGACTGAATGAATGAAACGGTATCTTGTCTGGCGGGTGATGGCAGTCGTCATGCTGGGGTTTGGATGGGCGCAGGCGGCGGACTGGCCTCAATACGGCGGACCGGACCGCAATAATGTGTCGTCCGAAAAGGGCCTTGCGAGGAAATGGCCGGAAGCCGGGCCCAAGGTTCTCTGGACCGTCAACCTGGGACCGGGCTACGCTTCGCCCTCCATTGCGGGCGGCAGGGTGTACATCCTTGATCGGCCGGACGATGTGCACGATGTGCTGCGATGCCTCGATATCAAAGACGGCAAGGACATCTGGAACGTTACCTATGAAGCGCCGGGAAGCGTCAGCCACAACGGATCGCGTACCGCGCCGACCGTGGACGGCCAATACGTGTATTCGGTGGGGTTGTTGGGGCATTTCTATTGCGTGGATCTGGCCACCAATCGGCCGGTATGGCACAAGAACATTTGCGCGGATTTCGGCCTTGAAGTGCCGAGGTGGGGCGTTACGCAGGCGCCGAGCCTGTACAAGGACCTGGTCATCGTTGCGCCCCAGGCGCCGGAGGCCTTTGTGGCGGCGTACAGGCGCAATACGGGCGAACTGGTGTGGAAATCGCCTTCGTTGGGCCTTGTCGGATACGTGACCCCGGTGATTGCGGCGCTCGACGGGGTGGAGCAGGCCGTCATGGTTGGAGCCGGCAGCAAGGATGGGACCGTCAAGGGCGCCGTGGCGGGGATTTCGCTGGAGGACGGCTCGATTCTGTGGCGATACGAAGGCTGGCAATGTTTCATTCCGATTCCCTATCCCGTTATCCTTCCCGATGACCGCCTTTTCATCACGGGCGGATACCGGGCGGGCTCTGCGATGATTCAGGTCAAGAAACAGGACGGCGCCTTTGCCGTCAAGGAATTGTTCAAAACAGATGTCTGCGGCAGCCAGATTCAGCAGCCCATCCTCTTCGACGGGCATCTTTACCTGAACAGCAATTCAAACGAACGCGAAGACGGCATGATGTGTCTGACGCTCGACGGACAGATGAAATGGAAAACGAAGGATATCGCCGGCGCGCCTACCTTCGAGCGCGGGCCGTTGCTCATGGCGGACAATCTGATCTTCAATCTCGACGGCAAGCGGGGCATCCTGTACCTTGTCGAACCTTCGCCGGTCGGATACAAGGAACTGGCTAAGGTTCAGTTGCTCGGCGGGAAGGAAATCTGGGCGCCCATGGCGCTGTCGGACGGAAAACTGCTCGTCCGCAGCCAGTCCGAAATGAAATGCCTTGATGTCGGAAAGCCGAACTGATCCACCGGATTTGCCGATTCCACGTTCTATTCCGTAAACGTCTTTACGGTTCTTTTGCCGCGGGAAGTCGCTTCAGCGAGGCCGTCCGGGCCGATGTACGCAGTTCGTCCATCCAATTGTCCATGTTTGGACAGCGCGGGAAGCGGCGTCCGTTCATCCAATCGCCTTGGATGTGATACCGAATCCGGTGATCCGCGCCGAGTTTCAGTATGGCCTGGCGCTGATCCGGCATTTCCACCATCCGCACAAAGGCGTCCGGATTGAACAGGATGCCTAGTCCGATGAATCCGATGGCCGGATCCTGAATGCCCCACGATGCCATGACGCCTTCTTTCGTGTCGAGCATGAACTGTTCCCGCGAGAGGCGCTCGAGACCCACCCCGATTTCGATCGCTTCGCCGGGTTCGACGTTTTCGACCGTCACGTCAATCGGCGAATCGGGGCGATCCGCCAACGCGGCGCAGCGAAAGACGACGTTGTGGGGGCCGACATGCTCCCCGCGCAGTTCGATCTCGACACGGTCCGGTGTTTCGGAGACGAGCCGCTTCGACCAGGCGATATCGCCCTTGCCATTCGGGCTGTAAGCGGGATACGCCTTGCCTCCCGCGTGGATCGTGACGCCTCCAAGTCCGCATGTGCTTTTGACGTGCAGCGCGTCCATGCCCCAGTCCTGTTCGGCGTGGTAATTGACGCCGGATCCGAATGAGGAGATCACAAGCCCCGGATTCCGCTTGCCGAAGAAGTCGAACTGACCCCAATAGGCGCGGTAGGCGCATCGTTCGGATTCCCATGCGATATTCGGCGGCGCCCAGTCATGGCCCCATGCGACCCGCGGTCCGCGCACCGAATCCAGCGTGCCCGCGCGGAAACGGTTGAAATCCGGCGTGGTTTCCGGCAGGCCGAATTCGTCCGCGACGGCTTTCCGCATGCCTCCGAGGTTGCCGTGGGCGCGAAGCGCATCGAACGCGGTCCAGAATGCGGGTTTCGCGTGTCGCGACTTCAACGCAAGGATGAGCCGGTCCTTGACAAGGTCGAGATAGTACCGCCACGATTCGTTGCTTGACAACAGCCGCACGCGAAGGGGTTTGTCGAGCATTGGCGAGTCAAAACCGGAGGCGGCGAATGCCTGAAGGGCGTCCTCTTCCCGCACGCCCGTTTTCGCAAGCGCTTGCCGAAGAGTTTCGCCGAGCGCGTAAAGTTGTTCAGGCGCACGGGCCAGGAGCGGTTCCATAATGGCGTTGACCTCGCCCCAGACGTAGCGTATGTCTGTAACGGAGGCGTCCCCGCGCGTCCATTCGTCATCGAGGCGGCCGTCGCCGTCCACGTCCAGCCGCCATGTGTCAATATACCCGTCGCGGTCGGAATCAACGTATTCGTAGCGCATATCGGGCTGGTTGTCGTAATCGTAATCCACGATCATCCATGAGGTTTCCGCTCCGAAGAGATGCAGGCGCTGGTCGGTCGGCGTGTAATAGATCTTCAAGCCGTAGGCGGGATCCTTGTCCACCTCGTATCGTTTGTTGAAAGGCCCGCAACTCGGTCCGCCGATTTGCGGAAACAGATCGTTGCCCTTCGCGATAATTCCTTCCCATCGCTCCTGTGTGTCCCAGAACCGCCCTTCGCGCAGGTTGTCGCCGTCCAGGTTCAAATCGTTCTCGTCCCATGTCAGCATGTAATTCGCCCATGCGGTGTCGCGCGAGTATTGGGGGCCGATGTGGAACCGCAGAAACGGCCCCGTCGGGATTCCCCGCAGCGAGCGGCGTTCGCAGAAACGGGGATCCAGAGTTAGTCCCTCGGGCGCGTAGGCGCTGATGGACACGTCGAAATCGCGCGGGTTGTCCGGCGTCGCGTCGTGATCCGCGTCGAAACTGTACCGGAGATTGCCGACGGATTCGTTGCGTCCCGAAAAACGAATGACCTCCTCGGTCACGCCGTCCCGGTCAAGGTCGTAGAACAAAAACGGATTTTCGAACGTGCAGATCCATTCGGTGTCGTTCGGGCCGAGGGTGAAGGCGCAGAAAAGTTCGTCGCCGCCGAAATGGCAGTTGTACTGGCATTCGTGCTGCCGGTAGGTGTAGCCGATGTCGTACCAGAGGAGATTGTCGTCCCCGACGTCCCAACCCCACCAGACCATCAGGCCCTCGTTTTTCCATGGAAAATAAAAGGCCATCTCGTCCACATCGCCGTCTCCGTCGAGATCCGTGTAATCCGTGACGGCGTCCACGGTTCCGTCGGCATGCCAGTCCGCCACGTACAGATCGCTGTCGAAATCCGGTTCGTCCCCGCTTTCAAGGTCGCCGTCTTCGTCAATTGCGCGCACTAGCACCGGCCTCCACTTTTCCGGATGCCGCGGCGCCGTGTCAACGAACCAAACCTCCTCGGGCTTTCCGTCGCCGTTGCGGTCCACGTAGTGCCGATCGCCCGGCTTGCCGGATACTACGCGGGCGATTGTGGCCGGATCGAGTCGCACGGCTTCCCCGAACACCTTCTCGAAGGTCGCCGTGACCGCCCCGTTTTCATCCGCCGCCAAACACGTCCCAAAGGCCATGACGGCCGTCATCGCCACTATGGATCTCATCCCTTATTTCCTCATCGTGTTGATTCCGACATCGTTTCCATGTCAGAATTCTCACTCAATTACGCCGGTAGGCGCAAGGAAGTTCCCGCCGGAAGACATTTCGGTTCAAATGAGGAGGTAAAATCATGTCTATTCTTCAAGGCAAGGTGCTGGTGGCGCAGGGCGGAGGCCCGACGGCCGTCATCAACCAAAGTCTCGTGGGCGCCGTGCTCGAGTCGCGCAAGTTTCCGCAAGTCACGCGTGTCTACGGCGCGCTCCACGGCGTTCGAGGCATCATCAATGAGGATTTCGTCGATCTTACCGAGGCGACGACACACAATCTCGAGGCGGTTGCGGTGACGCCGTCGTCGGGGTTGCTGTCCACGCGCGACAAGCCCGACATCGCCTACTGTCAGGAAATTTTCAAGGTATGCCAGGCGCACGATGTGCGTTATTTCTTTTACATCGGCGGCAACGACAGCGCCGACACCTGCCGTATCGTCAACGAGGAGGCCAGCAAGGCCGGCTACGAACTGCGCGTCATCCACATCCCCAAAACCATTGACAACGATCTGCGCGTCACGGATCATTGCCCCGGTTACGGTTCGGCGGCGAAATTCGTCGCGCAGGCCTTTGCCGGCGCGAATCTGGACAACCGCGCCATCCCCGGCGTCTATGTCGGTGTCGTAATGGGACGCCATGCCGGATTTCTGACCGCGGCTTCATGCCTTGCCCGGAAGTATCCGGACGATGGTCCGCATCTGATTTATGTGCCGGAGCGGCCGATTACGAAGGAACAGTTCCTCCGCGATGTCAAGGCGGTAAACGACCAATACGGCCGCTGTGTCGTGGCGGTTTCGGAAGGGGTCGTCGGTCCCGACAAGAAGGCGCTTGCGGAACAGTTTACCGGCGGCGAGCGCGACAGCCACGGCAACGTCCAACTTTCCGGCACGGGCGCCCTTGGCGACTTGCTCAGCGCCTGGGTGAAAAACGACCTGAAAATCAAACGCGTCCGCGCGGACACGCTCGGTTATTTGCAGCGTAGTTTCCTCGGCTGCGTAAGCGAGGTGGATCAGTTCGAGGCGCGCGAAGTCGGCGAAAAGGCCGCGCAATACGCCATCTGGCACAACCAGGATGGATCCGTGGCGATTCGCCGCACCGGCGATTACTCGGTCGAGTATTTCTTGACGCCGCTCGAAACCGTCGCGCGCGTCGCGACCGAAATGAAGGACGAGTATCTTGTTCCCGAAGGCAATAACGTCACCGATGCGTTCCGCCATTATGTGCGGCCGCTGGTCGGCGTGATGCCGCCGCTCGAACGCCTGTCCGCGCCGGTTGTGGCAAAGATTCTGAAAAAATAACGAAACGCTGTTGTCGTTCGCGGGCGCCCGATACATGTTTCGGGCGTCCGTTTTCCCTTTTTCCGCCTGTTGAACCGCACGGCAGATGCACTCCGCATCCCGTTTCGGGTATGATCGTTTCGTACCTCGATATTCCTCGCGGGGAATGGTGTTTTGTTTTGATGGGAGAATTTTCAATGTCCAAGGTACTGGTAACGGGCGGCGCGGGCTTCATCGGTTCGCACGTTGTGGATGCGTTGATAGGGCAGGGTCATGCGGTCGTGGTTGTGGACGACCTGTCCGCGGGATCGCGTGATTCCGTCCATGCGGCCGCGGAGTTGCATGTTGTGGATATCTGTTCGCCGGATCTGCGGGAGGTGTTCGCGAAGACGAAGCCTGAATGGGTCTTTCACCTGGCGGCGCACATAGATGTCCGCCGCAGCACGCAGGATCCGCTGTTCGACGCTCGCTCCAACGTTCTTGGCTCCATCAACCTGCTTGAGCAGTGCCGCGCGTTTGATGTGCGCAAAATTGTGTACGCCTCGACCGGCGGGGCGATTTACGGAAATCCGGACCTCCTGCCCGCCGACGAGTCGTGCCCGCCCAATCCCCTTTGCCCTTACGGTGTCAGCAAGTATGCGGCGGAGGAATATATCCGTCTGTACAGCCGCCTGTACGGGCTGCCTTACACCATCCTCCGGTTCCCCAATGTCTACGGGCCCCGGCAGGATCCCCATGGGGAAGCCGGGGTCTGCTCGATTTTGATTGACAAGATGCTGCGGGGCGAAACGCCGACTTTGTACGGGTTCGGCGAGCCGGTGCGGGATTATATCTATGTGGGCGACATCGCGCGCGCGTGCGTCCTTGCGGCCGATCGCGCGGACGGGGCAATCGTCAATTTGGGTTCGGGATCCGGAACGAGCGTCCGGGAACTCTTCGATACGATACGCCGGCTCATTGGCTTTTCCGGCGAGCCGCGCCTCGAACCGCTTCGCCCTGGCGAGGTTAGCCGCATCTATACGTCGGGGGAAAAGGCCGCCGCGCTTTTGGGCTGGACGCCTGCCGTTTCCCTGGAAGAAGGCTTGAAGAAGACCATCGCGCACATTCGGGCCGCCGGCTGATTGTGCAAGGAGCATTCTGTCGGCATAATGGATTCGGGATTCCTCCGCACGCAGGAAGGGCCGTACGCTTGCCAACGCGCCTGAAAGCCGACAAGGATGCCGCTTGCGGAGAGACGACAGTATCGAACGAGACCACGGAAAAGCGGCAAGATGCCGCTTCCGCGGTGGACACGGCATCCGCGCCATGCTCCTTGCGTGAGGATGGTCAAAGACTCTTGCGGTTTTTCAGGCAATATGACATACTACGGCCATGAGGACCCGATGTCTGCGGTTGCTGCATTATCGTAGTATTATCGAAGCGTTTTTTATATGGCGATTCAACAAAGGTTCTTGGGGAGGTCTTATCGCATGAACAGAAAAGGTTTTACACTGATTGAACTGTTGGTTGTGATAGCAATCATCGGCATTTTGGCGGCTATCCTGCTTCCGGCGCTGGCGCGTGCCCGGGAATCGGCCCGGCGCTCCAGTTGCCAGAACAATCTGAAACAGATGGGCATCATCTTCAAGATGTACGCGGGGGAAAACCGCAATTTGTTCCCGCGCGTCCATTCCGATCAAAGCTGGGGCCAGAACACGAATGCGCCGTACGCGGGCAATTGTGAGGGGGGGGTAGATAATCCTGTCGTCGCGCCGGATTCGCGTGCGCTGTATCCCGAATATCTGACGGATCCGAATGTGCTGCTTTGTCCATCCGATCCCGAAACGGCCAAGGCCAACATTCTGGGCATCGTTCAGGAAATTCCGGGCCATGATTGTCCCTATAAAGGCCAGATTTCGGATCCCAGCGTCAGTTACTTCTATACGGGATTTGTTCTGGACAAGGTGGAAGACACATCGCCGACGCTGGATGCGACGGGCGTGGCGCCGGGCGTTACCGGTCCCGTTCCTTCGCAGATCGGCTATGTTTTCCTGTGGATGCGTTACGATTCGGCGCTGAACCCCAACGGCGCCCTGGGCGATTTCGACGCATCCAACGACTGGAAACTCGACCAGGATATCACGGGCACGACTTCCGTGGCGTATCTGCTCATCAGCGCGGGTTCGCAGCCGACAGGTGAACCGTTCTGCAACGGCGACGGAACCACCATCTACCGTTTGCGGGAGGGCATCGAACGTTTTCTGATCACCGACATCAACAATCCGGCGGCCTCCGCATGGGCGCAAAGCACGCTGCCGATCATGTGGGATATCGTTTGCCAGGTTGTGGGCGGCAGCGGGATGCAGTTCAACCATATTCCCGGCGGGGCGAACACGCTGTACATGGACGGCCATGTCGAATTCAACCGGTATCCGGGCAATTTCCCCGCATCCAAGCACTTCGCCAACTTCGCCAGTTTCTTCTGATTCGAATCCTTGCGGACGAATCCGGCAACCCATGCGAAGCGGGCTTGTTTCGGCGATCGCGGTCACGATGCTTATGGCCGTTTCCCTTCAGGCCGGCGGCGAATCGCCGGGGCGCGCCGGTCTCATCGCGGAATTGGACCCGGCCGGCGTGGATGCCTACCTTCGCAATCTTCAGGCCCGCGAGCCGGATTTCGGCAAACGGATTATCGCGATTGCGCGAGACAGTCTCGGCACGCCTTACGCCAACGGCCCCTTGGGCGAGGGGCCGGGCGCTCCGTTCGACGCGGACCCGTTGATGGATCTTGCGCGGGTGGATTGCGTGACGTTTATCGAGCAAAGCATCGCGCTCGCGGCGTCGCATTCCCGGCAGGAAGCCCACGATCGCCTGCAGAAGATCCGTTACAAGGACGGAATCGTCGCGTTCGAGCATCGCAATCATTTCATGGAGGCCGACTGGGTTGTGAACAATCGGTTCTGCCGCGATGTTTCCCAAAAACTCAAAACCGCCACGGTGGACGCGACACGCATCATCGGACGCAAGAAATTCTTCGAATTGTCGAAGGCCCCGGATCTCGCCTCCAAAACGCCCAATCAAACGCTGACGCTGACGTATGTGCCGGCGGCGGAAGCCCGCAAGGCGGCCAAACGCCTGCCCAGCCCCGCGATCATTCTGTGCATCGGCAAGCAGGACTGGCTGTTTGTCCTGCATTGCGGGCTGTTCATCCGGGAAGCGGACGGGCGCCCCATGCTTTACCAGGCCAGTTCCACGGAGGGAAAGGTTGTGGCCTCCGACTTTGTGGACTTTTTCGCGAACAGCGGCCGTTATCTCGGGTTTACCGCATACGCCATCGGTAAACCGTCGTAAGTTTTCCCCGGGCGGTTATTTGGGCCGGCCTTTGCGAAGCATTTCGGCGAAGACGCCGAGGTTGTTGCCGTTGACGCGCTCCATGCCCGGGATGTTGTTGTGAATGGGGCGGTTGACGATGACGGGATTGCCTTGGCCGTCGTCGAGGACCATTTCGGTCGAGCCGCCCCCGTCAAGGTTGATGGCATTGAACGCGCCAAGTTGCCGCATCCATTCGGCGGTTTCCTGCGTCGTGGCGCCGACACTGTAACCAGGCTGGCGGCCGTCTATGACCAAGAGGTAGAGATAACGTCCATCCTGCGAGACGCCGGCGGCCGTTCGCGGATGCCGCGGTCCGCCCGATCCGGTATTGACGCCTTCCTTGAGCAGCATGCCGAAACCGCTCACCGCGTCGTACACGCCGGCCGTATCGTCCAGCGTTTCGACAAACGACACGACCTTCTCTTTCGAGATGAGCATCGCGCCATGCCCGCTGTGCGGCCGTGAATAGACATCACCCCGCGACGCCGACAAACCGAGGATGTCCTTGGGTTTTCCCTCGCCTTCCTCGACAGGCGAAAAAGGAGAGGCATTGATGGCCAGTTGACAATGAAATTGCCGTAGAAATGTGCTGGTCTTGCTTCCGTCGGTTTCCTTGGGATCCTCGCCGTTGGACGGCGTGACCAAAAACGAGACCTTGGGTTCCCGGAGCGAAATGCGCGCCGCATAGCATGCAAGGGGTTCCGGCGGCGGTATGCGTCCCTGGGCAAAATCAACGCCCTTGAAAAGGGGCTGCCATGCCGGGCGATAGTCTGCAATCCGGGCCACGACCGTAATTTCCGGCAATTGATCCGCATGGGCAACACATCCGGACAGGGGAAAAAGGGCCATCCCAATCAAGACGGCCGACATGCACAGGCAAGTTCCTTTGTTTATGCCGTTGGCGCGACGCCTGCTATTGGGCGGATTTAGGCGCATGGCGCTGGGCTTTTTCCTCCGATTTGATGGCGGCCCACATTGCCGCCACTTCTTCCGGCGAGCCGGCCTCGCGTCCGCCGAAGATATGGGCATGGCGGCGAATCAACTTCTCATGTGCGCCGCGCATGGCTTCACCCACGTTCAGAACGCCTTCCTCTTCGGCGGCGGCGGCCACGGCCAACAACGTAAATAGGGTGTCGCCCCATTCCTCCGCCACGCATTCCGCGTCGCGGTTTTCCAGCGCCTCGATCAACTCTCCGGTTTCCCCGCGAACATATTCGGCAAAGCGGATGGCGGTTTGTTGGCGATCCCACGGGCAACCCTGCGGTCCACGAAGATGCCGGACCAGCGCGAGCAGCGCGGCAAACCACTCGCTTTCCGATTCCGGCCTTTTATGCAGCCCGGGAGGACGTTGGGACGATTCTTTCATGCCGGCGTCAGTTCTGTTGGAAATTGTCTTGGTGATACAACAGCCGCCCGCAATAGGCGCACGTATGCTGGCGCAGGTTGCCGAGCACCTCGTTGGCGATCTGCGGCGTAACTCTCATGTGGCATCCGGTGCAGGTTTCATTGACAAGCGCAACGACGGCGGGCCCCGTTTTTTTATTGGCCCGAATCCGCTTGTACTTGTTCAGCAAATCCGGGGGGACCTGCCCGGCCAGCGGCGCGCATTCCCGTTCCAGTTCCTGGCGTTCCCGAATGGCTTCGGCAAGTTCCTCGTCAATGGCGGCGCACTGGCGATCGATGTCTTCCAGTTCCGCCTTGATCCGCTTCTTGTCCTCTTCAAGCCGCGCCTTGGCCTCATCCAATTCGACCATGATGGCGATGATGCGCTCCTCCTTGAGCCCGATGTGCTTTTTCAGCATGTCAATTTCATGGAGCAGCGCCTGGTATTCTTCGTTCTTTTTCACGGCAAGCAACTGCTGATCATATTTGCGGATCTGAGCCTGTTTTTGCTCGATTTCACCCTCGCATTCGCGCTGTTCAAGGGCCAGCGCCTTGCAAATCTTTTCGCGTCCGGCAATTTCATCCGCCAGCCGCTTGCGATGGATGTCAAATTTGTTCTTTTGTTTTGGGATTTCGATTTCGCGGGCCTTCAGCGCCTCGATGCGCAAATCCAATTCCTGCAACTGCAACAAATTCTTCAAGACTCGAACCTCCTTGTCCACGGCGCCCGATTTCTTCCGGCGCGGCCGGTTGCGTCGAAAAACAAAAAAACGCCGCAGCCGAAGCTGCGGCGTCTGGGATAACCTTCCGGGTGAACCCGTCCGCGGCATGGCGCACGGCACACGGTCGCGGAGACCGGATGCCATCGCCGGATCCTTTTCGGACGGCGGCCGTCATGGAGCGGTACAAACTCATCTTGCCTTTTTCCAATGCTCAACTGTCCGGCGAGAGGGCGTTCGCCCGCGCGTCATGATGCGCGAGTAATGGCGATCTCGCCTGTTCGCACAATTTCCCGGATGCCGAAGGGGCGCAGCATGTCAATGAACGCCGATACTTTTCCCTCCGACCCCGTCACTTCCAAGATCATCGAATTTGCGCTGCAATCCACCACCTTGGCGCGGTAGATGGACGCGATTTCTACAACCTCGCTGCGTTGTTTGCTTCCCACGCCGACTTTGATCATCACGAGTTCGCGTTCCACAAAGTCCTCGGATGTCAAGTCGCGTACTTCGATGGTGTCCACCAGTTTGTTCAACTGTTTGATGATTTGTTCCAGTACACGGTCGTCGCCCCGAACCACGACCGTCATGCGCGAGACGTCGGGCCGTTCGGTCTCACCCACGCAAAGGCTGTCAATATTGTAGCCGCGCGCGCTGAACAGGGCCGATACACGCGCCAGCACGCCAAAATGATTCTCGACCAATACGCTGATGGTATGTTTCATGGATCCTTCATTTCTTCAATTATACAACGCCATCGCCCTTGCGAGGCCCGATTCCAGGCAAACCTCCACGCCGTCGGCGGCCCGTGCCAGCATGGTCTCGCATGTTTCCCGCTCATCCGGCGCAAACGTACCCAACACATGCCCGGTTAGTTCGGCGGATTCGCTGCGTCCGACACCCAAGCGCAGCCGGGGAAATGCCGTGGTGCCCAGCGCCTGAATGATGGATTTCAATCCATTGTGGCCGCCATCGCGGCCCTCCGCGCGAAATCTTAACTTGCCCAGCGGGAGATTCACATCGTCTGTCACCACCAGCACCTCCGCGGGATCGCTGTTCGTGTACCGAACGGCCCGCGCCACACATTGGCCACTGAGGTTCATGAATGTCAACGGCTTTACCAACAGGACCGGACCGCCGTGTAGCGCAATGCGCGCAATCAATCCGCCGTATTTTTCACTATCAAAGGACACCGCCCGGCGCCGGGCCAGTTCATCCACTACCCGAAAGCCCACATTGTGCCGCGTAAAACGATATTCCGCGCCCGGATTTCCGAGTCCGACAACCATTTTCACGCTGCATGGGGCTCCATTTGTCGCCAATGCGTCTGCCCGGCGATGGTTCATCGTCAGGGCGCCGGCTGCCTTGGCCGACTTATTTCTTCTTGCTTTCCTTGGACTCCTTGGCGTCCTTGGCGTCCTTCTCTTCTTTTTCTTTCCGTTCGGTGATCACTTCGGGCGAGGCCGCTTCGCCCTCGGCGGCTTCACCGGCCTCGGCCGTTTCCTTCACGACCCGCGGCGGATGAACCGCCACGACCGGGCGCTCGGGATCCGAGATGATTTCGACGTCCGGCGGTACTTGCAAATCGGAAACGTGGAGGGAATCGTTCACATGAAGACCCGAAACGTCCACCACGACCTCGTCGGGAACGCTCAGCGCCAGACATTCGATTTCGAGTTCCCGCAACTGGTGATCGAGCACACCGCCCTCGGCGATCCCGGGCGCCTGCCCGACCAACCGGATCGGGATGACCGTTGTGATTTTCTCGTCGAGCCGGATGCGCAGGAAATCGGCGTGTGTGGGGGTATTGCGCAGTGGGTGATGCTGCACCGCCTTGACGATTGCCGGGGTGTTGAGCGCGGCGTTATCCTCAACTTCAAGTTGAACGAGGGCATGTTCGCCGCCTCGTGCATGATGGATAAGCGCCTCGAACGCGCGCAAATTCACCGAAAGCGACACCGGCTCCCGATCGCCGCCATACAATACGCCGGGCAACGAACCCGCCGCGCGCACTTTCCGCGCCTTTCCCTTGCCCTGCGACTGGCGCGTGGCTACCTTGAGAGTTTGCAATTCCATGTGTCACTACCTCCGGTTGACCAAGTCATAATCCTAGACGAATAAACTACTGACCGATTCTTCCTCGTGAATGCGGCGGATGGCCTCGCCGAGGTACGCCGCAAAAGACAACACGTTCAATTTGGGCTCGGCAAGGCCGGCCTCGGTCAAGGGAACCGTGTCGCCCACGAGCACTTCGTGCATGGCCGAATCGTGAAGACGCGCAATGGCTTCCCCGCTGAGAATGGGATGTGTCGCGCAGGCCATCACGTCAATGGCGCCGGCGTCCTTGATGGCTTTGGCGGCCTTGACCAGCGTGCCGGCCGTGTCTATCATGTCGTCGAAAATCAACGCATGCTTGCCTTCGACGCTGCCGATGATATTCATGACCTCGGCGACGTTTTCCTTGGGGCGGCGCTTATCCACGATCGCCAACGGGGCATCGAGCCGGTTGGCGAATTCGCGGGCCCGCATGACGCTGCCCGTGTCCGGCGAAACGACGACAAGGTTCTTGATCTTCCGCGCCGCCATGTAGGTCCCAAAGACCGCGTCGCCGCGCAGGTGATCCACGGGGATGTCGAAAAAGCCCTGAATCTGCCCGCAATGAAGGTCCACGGTCAGGAGACGGTTCGCGCCCGAAGCCACCATCAGGTTCGCCACCAGTTTCGCCGAAATCGGCACACGGGGCTTATCCTTGCGATCCTGCCGGGCATATCCGAAATACGGCATCACCGCCGTCACCCGATCCGCCGAGGCGCGCCGGGCCGCATCAATCAGGATGAGCATTTCCATCAGGTGATCATTGACCGGCGGCGAGGAACTGTTCACAATAAACACATCGGATCCCCGGACATTCTCGCCCAGCTGAACCTTGATTTCCCCATCGCTGAATCGTCCAACCGTGGCCTTGCCAAGCGTCAAATTCAGATGGGAACAAATCCCCTGCGCCAACGCAGAAGAGGCCGTTCCCGAAAAAATCTTGATATCTTTGCTATAAGGCATTCCGGTCACCCGTAATCTGGTTTCACACCTGCGGATACCGACGCTTCCACAACCCGCGATCCATTGCCTGCAGCCTGAAATTGGCTGGGGCGGAAGGATTCGAACCTCCGAATGCCGGGACCAAAACCCGGTGCCTTACCGACTTGGCGACGCCCCAAGATCGTTCAATGCAGGATTAGCCCCATGGCATAAACGGCCATCAAGGCGCCATTGAGTATATCAATCGTTCGCGAGCCAAGTCAATTTGGTTTCAATTGGATCCAAGTTCAAACATCAACATCAAACGCAGGTGCAAACTTTATGGGAGCGGTGTAAAATGAGTGAAAAGGGTGTCGAGCATGATGCAACGCAGCGGAAAGGAGCACGGCGCATGAGAGAAAACAGGGCGTTCTGCACGATACCGGCGCTGTTGGCGGCATCGTGGATAGCAGCGCTGGCGGGCGCCGCGCAGGGCGAGGCAACGGCGGACAATGGAAAAGGAGAAAAGGCGATGAAATCCTTTGCGGAATCCGACATACACTGGCTGGGGCATGACGGTTTCATGCTGGCCGGAGAGAAAACCATTTACATCGATCCGTACAAGATAGATGGCGGCGCCACCGCCGACATCATCCTTATCACGCACGATCATTTCGATCATTGTTCACCCGAAGACATCGCGAAAATCCAAGGTCCCCAGACCACGGTTGTCGCTCCGCGAGACTGCCTTGGCAAGATACCGGGCAACAAAAAAGCCATCAAGCCGGGGGAATTGCTGACCTTGGACACTATTGTGATCGAGGCCGTTCCCGCTTACAACATCAACAAGAATTTCCACCCCAAAGCCAACGGATGGGTCGGCTACGTGGTAACCATGAAAGGTTTCCGCATCTATCATGCCGGCGACACGGATCATATCCCGGAAATGAAAACCATCAAGGCCGACATTGCCCTGCTGCCCGTTTCCGGAACCTATGTCATGACCGCCGAAGAAGCCGTCCGCGCCGCTCTGGACATCAATCCGGCCATTGCCATTCCGATGCACTATGGAGCCATCGTCGGCCAGCCGGACGACGCCGTGCGCTTTCGGGATCTGCTGAAAGGCAAGGTGGACGTCGTCATCAAAAAGAAAGGAGCGTAGACAAGCCTGCCCCCGTTGTTTCCCGCGGGGTTGATACATCAAAGGCTTCTCAAAATGCCGGTTTGGGGTCTCTTGTGCCTGCAGTTGGACTTGAAAAAGGCCGGGAGGACGGAAAGTTGAATCGCCGTCTGTACGGATTGGAGAGTGTGCGGGTAAAAACTGGCAATTCGCCGTTTTTTCGTGGACCCAACATTCGGGCGGCATCCCTTGTGTGTATAACTCGACCATTTGACAAGCCCCGCCCAATCCGGTAAGATTGTTGAATAGTGCCCGGGTGGTGAAATTGGCATACACGCTAGGCTAAGGACCTAGTACTCGTAAAAGGGTGTGCGGGTTCAAGTCCCGCCCCGGGCACCATTTCCGGTTCGTGGCGTGGGATCCCGTCTTTTCCTCTTTGGGCCTTGGGCGGCTTTTTCTCTTGTGAATCGGTAACAACGCAACCGTTTGCCGGTCGGAATGGTCCAATAGATTGCGGGTCGTTGTCGCTTTTTGCCTTTTCCGCGCCGGTAAAGAGTTGCAAACGGGTCGCGGCCTTTGATAATGGACGGACAGAGGAGATTGCGGCGATGAGGATTTGGGTCATGGCGGGGTTGTTGGCGGGTCTGGCTTGTTGGGCATCGGCGTCCGGGGAAGAACCGACGTTCGCGGAACGGCTGGGGTGGCCCGCGGGTTCACGTGTGGTCATTTTCCATGTGGACGATGCGGGCATGTCCCATGATTCGAACGTGGGCACGATCGAAGCCATGGAAAAGGGCGTGGCGACATCCACAAGCATCATGTTTCCGTGCCCGTGGGTGCCTGAATTCGCGCAGTATGCGAAAAAACATCCCGACTTGGATTATGGCGTGCATCTTACGCTGACCTCGGAATGGGGCAAGTACCGCTGGGGTCCGGTGGCGGGCAAGCCGGCGGTTCCCGGACTGGTGGACACGGAAGGATGCCTGCACCACGATGTGCCCTCGGTGATGTTCAAAGCGACGCCGGACGAGGTCGAGACCGAAATCCGGGCGCAAATCGAGAAATGCCTTGCCATGGGATTGAACCCGTCGCATCTCGATTCGCACATGGGCACGCTGTTTGCCAGTTTTCCGTTTTTCCAGCGGTACCTGAAAGTCGGCATCGAATACAAGATTCCGGTGCTCTTGCCGGCGGGGCATCTCACCTATGTCGCGCAAGACACGCCGATCATGGTGGCCACCGCGCGCGACATGGGTAAGCAGGCGTGGGACGCCGGCCTGCCCGTCATTGACGACGTACACCCCGGCGGCCTTGGATGCAAGAAGCCCGAAGACAAGAAGGCGCAGGTCATCGAATTCCTTCGCACGCTCAAGCCGGGCATCACCGAATTCATCGTCCATTGCACGCGACCGACGGAGGTGTTTCCGTTCATCACGGGGTCCGGTCCGATGCGGCTCGCCGAACTCGAAACGATGATTGATCCCGAGGTGCGCAAGGTTGTCGAGGAAGAAAAGATCATCCTCACGACATGGCGCGAACTCAAGCAGCGCCGCGATCAGATCAAGCCGTGACGCAGCAGGGCAATGGCCGCGCGCCGGCGGAGGAAGAACACGCATGAAGGTCGCCGCCATCGAGCTGTACCATGTGTCCGTTCCGCTCAGGCAGACGTTCTGGCCGACGTGGATCCCGGGCTATCCCCAGACCCACAACCGGTTCACGCTGATCAAGCTGATAACGGACGAGGGGATCGAGGGATATTCCGCCGGATCGGCGATGGGCCGTGAACGCGAGGGACTCGGCGAATTGTTGGGCGGCTATATCCTCGGAAGCGATCCGACCGATATCCCCCGCGTGCAATCGCTGCTCAAACAGGCCGGTTTCCTGGGATGGCGCAATTACTGGATCGAACCAGCTTGCTGGGACATCCTTGGCAAGGCGAAGGGCAAACCCGTCTACGAACTCCTCGGCGGCATGGCCCGGCCCATCGAGGCGTATTGCTCGACCGGCGAAATGCACGACCCGGAAAAACGCGTGGACGAATTGCTCGCCATGCGCGCACGGGGGTTCAGGACAGCCAAGCTTCGCGTCAAGAACCGCGAACTCAAGGACGACATCCGCCATATCGAGGTCGTATCCAGGGGACTTGACGGCAAAATGGTCCTCGGCGTGGACGCCAATCAGGGATGGCTCGTGTCCATTGTGGACCGCATTCCCGCCTGGGATCTCGCCCGCGCGAGGGAGTTTGCCGCGGCCTGTCACGCCAACGGCCTTCGTTGGCTTGAAGAGCCGCTCGATTCGCGCGACTACGACGGCAACGCGGCGTTGAAGCGGGTTTCCCCCATCCGGATTTCGGGCGCCGAACTCAACTACGGCTGGGATGAAATCAAAATCATGTTCGAGAAGGACTGTTTCCACGTCTATCAGCCCGACGCGACCTTTGCCGGCGGCATTGCGCAGGTGAAGCAGGTCATTGACGCCTGCCATGCGCACAACCGCGAATTCTCGCCCCACACATGGACCAACGGCATCGGGTTTTACATCAACTGGAACATGGTCCTTGCCGATCCGGACAACGCGCTTCCGCTCGAATATCCCCTCGAGGAACCGTCTTGGGTTCCGCAGGAACGGGAAGGCATCATCGAACCCATCCTGCCCGATCGAAACGGGATGCTTGCGCCGTTCACACGCCCCGGATTGGGATTCGAGATCGATCGCCGGCTGCTCCGAAAATACGGCAAGCGCTTCTATCGCATGACGGAGACGGGACTCAAGATCCGCGTCATCCGCGAAAAGGGTCTTCGGGCCGCCCTCGCAATCAAGCGGAAGAAAGACGCCGGAAATCCCTGATAGGCCAAGCGCCGTACGAAGAGGGACAAACCAACCATCCGATCTTTCATGAGCCGGGGCGGGCATTGTCTGTTCCGATTTTGGACTGACAGCCAGCCGATTGAATCTGCCGAATACTTTTTGGACGAAACGCCATGTCGCCACGGACTTCAGGATCCTGGCAGGGGGCGTGTTGGATGACGCCGCACGAGGCACGGGCTAAAGTTCCCTTCAAACCTGCCGATACATCCTGCGGAACGTCCGAATGGCGGGCGTCCCGGATGAAACCGATGCAAGGAAGCAAAGGCGACGGATATCAGGGAGGAATTACGTCATGGGTTTGAGAATCAACACGAACATCGCCGCGATCAATGCCTCGCGCATCCTGCGGGCATCCACGAGCGACCTCAACAAAAGCCTCGAACGCTTGTCCAGCGGCCTGCGCATCAACCGGGCCGCGGACGATGCCGCAGGGCTGGCAATTGCGGAGACGCTGCGTTCGCAGATCCTGGGCACCCAGGTGGCGCAGCGCAATTCGCAAGACGGCATCAGCATGGTGCAGACGGCGGAAGGCGCCTTGACCGAAACGACCAACGCGCTTCAGCGCATGCGCGAACTGGCGGTGCAGGCGGCCAACGGCACGCAGGGAACGAGCAACCGCCTTGCGCTTCATGCCGAAGTGGCACAGTTGCTGGCCCAAATTGACAGCATCGCGATCGACACAGATTTCAATGGCATTCGGATGCTGAGCGCCGCGCAGACCGTGACGCTGCAGTCGGGCGCGATGACGAGTCAAACGCTGACCATCGTGTTGTCGGGCGCGAAGACGACGGATCTGCGCATCAGCCAGGTGGCCATTTCGACGGTGGCGACCGCCGTTTCGGCCCTCAGCACGATCGACCAGGCGCTGCAAAGCGTGAACAGCCTGCGCGCCCTGCTCGGCGCCACGCAGAACCGCCTCGAATTCACCATCAACACACTGGCCATCCAAGAGGAAAACTCGTCGGCGTCCGAAAGCGCCATCCGCGACGCGGACATCGCCAAGGAAACCATCCGGTTTACGCGCAACCAGATTCTGGTCAGCGCGGGTACGTCGGTGCTGGCCCAGGCCAATATCATTCCGCAGACGGCCCTGCAATTGCTCGGCGGACGGTAACTGGCGGGCTGGAAATGGGCCAAGCCCCCCGAGCCGGCCTCTCACGTGGTTGAATAGAACCGTTGCCTTGACACGAACCAAAATTGACGAGCGCCGCGCCCCGCGCGGCGCCTTTGATTTTTTCGCGCATGTGGCGTCAGGAGATGATGATCCACGGCGTGTCCTGCGAACGATGTGACTTTATGGACGAGACGGAACCTGCATCACCGCCCACAAAATCCACCTTGCCCACCGCGAAACTATGTCTTCACGCACTCGATCAATTTGGGAAGGGTTTCGCCGGCGGGTCCCCTGAGAAAAACATGGGTTACGGAAGTCGTGAAATCGGTTTCCTCGATATTGGCCTCGATGATGAATGCGCCGCTTTGCCGTGCCAGCACCGGCAGTCGGGCCGCGGGATACACTTGCGCGGAGGTGCCCACGACGATCAGCACGTTGCAGGTTTCGGCAAGACGGGCCGAATCCACGAGCGCCTGGCTGGGGATGGCCTCGCCGAACATGACGACATCGGGTTTCATCAGGGTGCCGCAAAAACAATACGGGGGTGAATCCGTTTGCTGTGACAAGTCGAGCGGATCCCGGTGGCGGCAGCGCGGACAAACAAGCCAATGCGCGTTGCCATGGTATTCGATGACGTTTTTGCTGCCGGCGGCCTGGTGGAGGTTGTCTATGTTTTGAGTGATGATCGCTTCGAGTTTCCCCATGGCTTCAAGTTCGGCGAGGGCGTGGTGCGCGGGATTCGGGCGGCTGCCACCCAATTTTGCGCCGAGTTCCAGCCAGAATTTCCAGACCTTGTCGGGATTGGCGTTATAGGCATCAATGGTGGCGTATTCGTTCGGCGGATACTTCAGCCAGATGCCGTCGTCTCCGCGAAAAGTCGGGATGCCGCTTTCGGCGGAAATGCCGGCGCCTGTCACGGCCACGGTTAGCCCGGAACTCTTGATGGCCTCGGCGGCCAGATGAAAAGGATCCATTACCGGATGGCCTCCAGACGGTCCATGCCGTTCATGTAGGGGCGCAACGCGGGCGGCACGACGACCGTCCCGTCCGCCTGCTGATAATTTTCGAGAATGGCGACAACGGTTCGCCCCACCGCCAGTCCCGACCCGTTGAGGGTGTGCGCGAATTCCGGTTTCTTGCCGCGGCGGAAGCGGATGTTCGCGCGGCGTGCCTGGAAGTCCGTGAAATTCGAGCAGGAACTGATTTCCCGGTAATTGTTCTGCCCCGGCAGCCAAACTTCGATATCGTAGGTCTTGGCCGCGGAGAAACCGAGATCGCCGGTGGAAAGCGAAACGACACGGTAGGCGAGGCCGAGTTTTTGAAGGATGCCCTCGGCGTTGGCGGTCAGGCTTTCGAGTTCATTCCATGATTGTTCCGGTGTGGTGAATTTCACCAGTTCGACTTTGTTGAATTGGTGCTGTCGAATCATGCCGCGGGTGTCTTTTCCATACGAACCGGCTTCGCTGCGAAAACAGGGGGTGTAGGCGCAATACTTAATGGGCAGCCGTTCCATGTCGAGGATTTCATCGCGGTGAATGTTTGTAACGGGCACTTCGGCGGTTGGAATAAGCCAGAGATCGAACCCTTCAAGCCGGAACAGGTCGGCGGCGAATTTGGGCAACTGGCCTGTCCCGCGCATCGAGTCGCTGTTGACGGCGAACGGCGGGAGGATTTCGGTGTAGCCGTTTTCGCGCGTATGGGTGTCAAGCATCAGGTTGATGATTGCGCGTTCGAGCAGCGCCCCTGGCCCTTTTGACAAGGAGAACCGCGCGCCGGACAATTTCGCCGCGCAATCGAAATCAAAAATGCCCAAGCCCTGACCGATGTCCACATGATCCTTCGGTTCAAAATCGAATACCGGTGGATCGCCCCAGATACGTTCGACGCGGTTGGCGGATTCATCCTTTCCAATCGGCACGCTTGTGTCCGGGATATTGGGAATCAGCAACAATTGTTCTTCGAGATCGGCTTCAGCCTGACGGGCCTGTTCATCGAGTTGCCGCGCGCGATCGGCGACGGCTTTCATTTGTTCGATGACTTCCGAAGCGTCCTGTTTGGCTTTCTTGAGCCGCGCGATTTCCTCCGAGGCGCGATTCTGTTCGGCGCGCAACTGTTCAAAATCGTGGAGTAGTTGCCGGCGGCGGGCGTCCAGTTGGAGGATGGGTTCGAGATCGAGGGGATTGTTCCGGTTCTTTAGCGCTTCACGCACGAGATCGGGCGTTTCCCGAAGCAGTTTCAGGTCAAGCATGACAAGTCTTCCTTTCCGTGCGGCTACCGCTTGCCGCGGATAATTCCCATGATCCGGTCGAAATCGTCCAAGGAGTAATACTCGATTTCGATGGAGCCGCGATTTTTCTTCCGGGTGCGAATCGTTACCTTGGTGCCCAAAATGCGCTGAAATTCCTCTTCGATTCCGGCGACGTTTGGATCCTTGGCCCGGGGGATTTTTTTCGGTTTTGGTTCCGCCGCCGAGGCAAGGCGTTCCGCTTCACGGACTGACAGGCCCAGTGTAATGATCTTGCGCGCCGCGGCGCGTTGCGCCTCGGCGGTCGGCAACGACAGGATCGCCCGTGCATGGCCCATCGAAAGATGGCCGTCCACCAGATGTTGCTGGAGATCGGGCGGAAGATTCAGGAGTCGCAAAATGTTGGTGACCGTGACTCGTTTTTTCCCGACTTCTTCGGCCAGTTGTTCCTGTGTCCAGTGAAATTCGGCAATCAGCGCCTGAAATCCCTGCGCCAGTTCGATGGGGTTGAGATCCTCGCGTTGGATGTTTTCGATCAACCCCAGCTTGAGCATGTCCGTATCGGACACGTCGCGCCGAATGGCGGGGATCTTGTCAAGGCCGGCCATGATGCACGCGCGGACGCGCCGCTCGCCGCTGACCAGTTCGTAGCCGTCCTCGCCCTTGCGCACAATAACCGGCTCTTGGACGCCGTCACGCTTGATCGAAGCCGCCAGTTCTTCGAGCGCTTCCTCACGGAACGCCTTGCGGGGCTGTTTGGGATTGGGCTTGAGGGTTGTCGGGTCGAGGTGCAACACCCTGTCGCCGTCGCCTGATTCGCCCCTCTGCGGGGCTTCCGCCGTCGCCGGCTCCTCCGGCCGAACCGATATCAGCGCGGTCAGACCGCGTCCAAGCGCTTTTTTCTTGCCTTCAGCCACGTGCCGCCACCTCCGCTGCCAACGCAATGTACGCGCGCGCCCCCGGCGATTTGGCATCATACAGGATGACCGGCTTTCCGAAACTCGGAGCCTCGCTCAAGGTTACATTGCGCGGGATTACCGTTTCATAGACCTTCTGACCAAGGTGTGCGCGCACATCCGCGACCACCTGGTTCGACAGGTTCGTGTGTTGGAACATCGTCAGCAGAACCCCTTGCAATTTGAGTTGCGGGTTCAGGCCATCGCGCACCAGGACGATGGTATGCAACAGTTCGCTCAGGCCTTCCAAGGCATAATACTCGCATTGCAGCGTGATCAAGACGCCGTCGGCGGCCACCAGTCCGTTCAGCGTCAACAAACCCAGCGATGGCGGGCAATCTATGAAAATATACTCGTATTTGTCGCGAATTGCCTCGATTTGCCGGCGTAGACGGAACTCGCGTCCCTCGGCATTGACCAGTTCGACCTCAGCGCCCACGAGATCTTTCGTCGAGGGCGCCACGGAAAGAAACTCCACGGGACCCGGTGTCACGACCTCACACAGGGCGACGCCGTCCACAAGCACGTCGTACACGGTTCGCTCCAATGTCGCCCGATCAATCCCGACACCGCTCGACGCGTTGCCCTGCGGATCGAGATCCACCAGCAGCGTCGAACGTCCGGCCGCCGCCATGCAGGCGGCCAGATTGACGGCGGTCGTCGTCTTGCCGACCCCGCCTTTTTGATTTGCGACGACAATAACGCGTCCCATGCAGTTGTTCGATCCCCATTCCAATTCAAGCGCCAAGATGGATAATGATAAGGCCCAAATCCGTCTAAGTCAACCGGCCCATGGTGGGAAAAAGGAACTATCCCGGCACTTTGTGGCATAATAGGGACACAGGAGAAGGTTACACCGGCAACCGTGCGGCAGTGAGGATTTTTTCGGTACATGCGAGAAGTTGAAACGGCGCAGGTCAGGCGCCCTGTGCCGCCCTTGATTCGCAAAGCGCTCGAAGATCGGGGCATCAAGGAAGACGACGTCATCGTCGCGACCAATACCGATCTGGACATCGCCGGCGAGTATTCGGAGCGATGGCTGATCGTCACCCGCGAGCATGTCCTCATCTACATGCTCGAGGAGGAAGAGGGGGAAGGCGAGGCGCTGCTCATTCGCGAGGTCCCCATTGCCAAGATCGAAACGGCCCGCACGGACAGCCGCGTCGGTTCGGGATTCCTCGAGGCCAAAACCAGCGACAACGTCTACGAGGAATTGATCCGGTTTTCGAACAAGAACGCAGAGAAATTCTCGAAGGTCGCCAACAAAATCCGTTCGCTGGCCCAAGGCAAGCAGGTCGTCGTCCGTCCGGAGGAAGAAGAGGAACTGGTCCAGGGACGCTGCCAGAAGTGCGGCATCCGCCTTCCGGATCGCAGCATGACGATTTGCCCGAAATGCATGAAACGCGGGCTTGTCTTTTTGCGTTTCCTGGGTCGGACCAAGGAATACTGGCCACTGGCGACGCTTGGCATGGTCTTGGTTGTCTTGTCCATCCTGATTTCGCTGGTGCCGCCGGCCCTGACGCAGGTGCTGGTGGACAACGTATTCGCCGAAGACAAGCCCAGCGACATGGCAGGTTGGTTCCGGTGGCTGACGCGCCTGCTGGGGATAACGGATCACCAGCACTGGTTGTATCTGGTCGTGGGCGGGCTGATTGTCACGACGGCGTTGAGTTGCATCGTAGGCTGGCTGCGCGAACGGCTTGCCGCATGGGTAAACAACCGCCTCGGTTACGATCTGCGGCGCGATGTGTTCCAAAAAATGGAAGATCTGGCCGTCCGTTACCACGACAAGCACCCCGTCGGCCAACTCATGACCCGGTGCACGCAAGACGTGGAAACCCTCCAGAGTTTCATCAACCAGATAACGAGCGGTTTCGGTTATCAGATTATCCACGTCGTGGTGATTTCCGCCGTGATGTTCACGATGAACTGGAAACTGGCGCTGATTGCATGCTTGCCCGCGCCGGTCGTCATGACCTGTACGGTCTTTTTCTACAAGTACGTCGTGCCGGCGTGGAACAAGTACTGGACCACACGCTCGGATTTGTCAAATGTCCTGCACGCGTCGTTGTCCGGCGTGCGCGTGGTCAAAGCCTTCGCGCAGGAGAAGCACGAGGGGGAACGGTTCAAGAGTTACAGCGGGAAGTTCCGCGACGCGGGCCTGTACGTCGGATATGCGCAGGCGTGGTTCTACCCGCTAATGAGCTTCGTGTTCCAATTGGGCGGTTTTGTGGTTTGGCTTTACGGCGGCCACTTGGTGCTCGGGGCATCCATGAGTCTTGGGAAACTCCTGCAATTCCTCGGTTACTTGGGTATGTTTTACGGGCCGTTGAACTCGCTGACGCAGATGTCGAACTGGTTTACGTCGTTCACGACGCAGGCCCACCGTGTGTTTGAGGTGCTCGATCACGAACCGGAAATAACCGACAGTGCGGATTCCGTGGATATGCAAATCCAAGGGGCGATTTCGTTTAAAGGCGTGACTTTCGGCTACGATCCGCACATTCCCATCCTCCACAACGTCAATTTTGACATCAAGCCCGGCGAGATGATTGGCGTCGTCGGCCATAGTGGCAGCGGCAAATCCACCATGGTCAATCTCATCATGCGCTTTTATGAAGTCAACGACGGCGTCGTGACGATTGACAACATTGACATCCGCCGCATCCGAAAGACCTGTTTGCGCCGTCAGATCGGACTCGTTCCGCAGGATCCGTACCTTTTCGGGGGAACGGTGGCCGAGAACATATCGTATGGCAATCCGTCGGTCGCGCCGGAACTGATTCTGGACGCGGCGCTGGCCGCGAACGCGCACATGTTCATCACACGCATCCACGACGGCTACGACACGCGACTTGGCGAGCGCGGGTCGGGCTTGTCCGGCGGCGAACGCCAGCGCGTCGCCATCGCGCGGGCCCTCCTGTACAACCCGCGCATTTTGATTCTCGACGAGGCCACATCAAGCGTGGACACCATCGCGGAACGCGAAATTCAAAAGGCGTTGGAATCCCTCAGCCTTGGCCGGACGACCATCGCTGTCGCCCATCGTCTTTCGACGCTGCGCAACTGCGACCGCATCCTGGTCTTCGAGGAGGGCGTCATTCGCGAGCAAGGCACCCACGAGGAATTGCTGGAACTCAAGGGCATCTACAAGAAATTGGTGGATATTCAAACCCAGTTGACCAGCGATCGCGACACGTCGTTCGACAACCTGAGTTCGATTAACGAACTCGAAACCGTTGCCGAAAAGAAAGAAATCGAACCGAAGACTAAAAAAGAACGATCCGCGCCGGGACCCGTCCCGCGCATCCGCTATCTCGACACGAAGAAACTCCACATCCATCTGCTCGACGAAGGCGGCATGCACGTTACCTACGGCGACGAAGACTACGATTACGTGCATGCGTATCGTTGTTTCCCCGTTTCGCAACCCAGCGAATTCGTGGCCTTGTGGACGGGTGCATCGGCGCTTGAACACCGCGAGGTCGGCATGATCCGCCGCCTCCGCGAACTTTCGCCCAGTTCCCTGATGGCCGTCCAGCATGAATTGGCCAAGCGCTATTTCATCCATTACATCTCCAAGATCAACGACATCGAAGAGGATCTTGGATTCCTGTCCTGGAACGTCGAAACCGACAAGGGCCACATGGAATTCATGACCCGCCGTTGGGATCGCTACACCGTGGCGCAGGGCGGCCGCAACGGCCGCATTATCCTCGACGTGGATTACAACCGCTACGAAATCGAGGATCTCGACGATCTGGATTCCGCGAGCCGGGCCGTTTTCTTCAAATATATTTATTGGTAGGGCGGACTATTTCCCCCCGTGTTTGAAGGAAGGGCTGAATTGGTGAACACGGCTGGCCTTGTGAGGCAGGGAAACGGCGCCCGGAAGGCATGACGCATTTTGATCCATCGTCTACGGTGGGTTGAAATTTGATGTTTCGCGCCATATCGGTCATAATTGCAATTTCGCAAAACAATAAATGTCCAAGAAGGAAATGTATACCGCATGAGAAATTACTCGGTTGAAGATTTTTCCGGCAAGATTGACAGCCTGTACCGTCTGGTCATCCTCGCGGCGCGGCGCGCCAGCCAGATCAGCCGCACGGATTCGAGGCCGCTGGTTTCCGCGCATTCAAAAAAGCCCACGATCATCGCCCTGGAGGAGATCCTGGACGGCAAGGTGTCGCATACCACGGATGCGGGCGATGCGGAGGCATATCTCGAATAAAGAGATCGTTCTGGCCGTAACCGGATCGATTGCAGCATATAAGGCGTGCGAAATTGCCTCGCGTCTTGTCGAGTGGGGGGGGCATGTGACGCCGGTATTGACGCGGTCGGCATGCGAACTGGTTTGTCCGGCCACGCTGGAAGCCATCACGAACCGCCGCGCCATCACGGCGCTTTTTGAACCCTACGCCAACCCCGAAATCGAGCACATTGCCGTCGCGACACGCGCCCATCTGTTTCTCGTCGCCCCCGCCACGGCCAACATCCTTGCGAAGGCCGCCCACGGTATTGCGGACGACTGGCTCAGCACAACCCTGCTGGCCACGCGGGCGCCGATTTTGTTTGCGCCCGCGATGAACGCCAATATGTACAGTCATCCCGCGACGCAGGCGAATATCGAAATTCTGCGTACACGCGGTTGCCGGTTCATCGAACCGGAAACGGGCCGGTTGGCGTGCGGCACGACGGGCCAAGGCCGGCTGGCCAATCCGCTGTCCATCATCGAAGCGGCACTGCCCCTTGTTTCGTGCGACAAATCGCTGGAGGGCCGAAAGGTCCTCATTACCAGCGGCGGAACCCGAGAGCCCCTGGATCCCGTTCGCTACATCGGCAATCGTTCGTCCGGCAAGATGGGGCGGGCGCTCGCTGTCGAGGCGCTTGCCCGCGGCGCGCGGGTTACGGTCGTGACCGGGCCCTGCGAGACCGCGTTGCCTCATGGCGCCGAAGTCGTCGAAGTCGAAACGGCGCTCCAGATGGAGGAACAAACCCTGGCGCGCGCGAAAGAGGCTGACATTATCGTGTGCGCCGCTGCCGTGGCGGACTACCGCCCCGGGCAGTCTTTCGGGAAAAAACACAAGCGCACCGGGGCATCGCTTTCGATTACACTGGTTGAAAATCCCGACATTCTCGCCCAAATCGGCGCTTCCAAACGCGAAGGGCAGGTACTCGTGGGATTTGCCGCCGAAACCGAAGACCTTGCCGCCAACGCGGACCGCAAACTCGTGAAGAAAAATCTCGATCTAATCGTGGCGAACCAGGTCGGCGTTCCCGATTCCGGTTTTGGCATGGATACGCTGAATGCCCTTTTGCTTGGGCGCGACGGATTGAAGATGGAATGGCCGAACATGGCCAAGGAAGATCTCGCGCAACACCTGTTCGACGCCATCCTCGCAACACCTGATCGTTGCTGATCCGGCGTGAATCTTTCCGCTGTGCGTTTTGTCGTCGGTCGGGGCAGGGAAGAGTCTCTGGATGAAAAGGGCCGGAAGGACGCAAGCGATATCAACGACTTCATGGGACATCTGATAGTCCTTGCCGCACCCTGCACCTTTATGACCTGAAAAGTCGGGTCATGGGTGCGGGATTTCTTTGGCGGCAAATACCACCGAGCGGGGTGAGGGAGTCATTGTGTGGAAGAAAAAAACCGGAGGAGGATGCGAGCATCCTCCCCCGGTGATTTTCAATCCGATCAGGCCTTGGCCTTGGGCGGTTTGACCAAGGCGGACAAAACAGCGCCCGCGAAGCAGCCCGCGGCCGCAATGAGCATGGGCATTTTCCACGCCGCCAGTTTGGCCGCGAGCGCCAGTTCCGGCGAAGCCGCGGCTGCCGCGGCCGCTTTGGCCGCATCGGTGAAATAGCCCGCAATAAACGGACCGCAGATGCCGGCAACGCCATAGGCGAGGAACACCCAGCCGTAATTCAGGCCGACGTTCTTGTTGCCGAAGAAGTCCGCGGTCGCCGCCGGGAACAGGGCGAAATTCCCGCCGAAATTGAATCCGATGATGCAGGCGCCGGCGATTAGGCCCATTGTGCTGCCGCCAATCTTGTAGAAAGCGAGCATGATGACGCCCTGCAGAAGACACATCAGGAAGATGGAGGGTTTGCGTCCAATTTTGTCGGACACCGAACCCCAGATGATGCGGCCCATGCCGTTGAAGATGGCAAGGAGCGCCATCGCCGTGCCGGTAATCACGGCGACCTGATCCTTGTCGGCGGCGCCGCTGGCCAGCAGGGCGTCGGTGCCGAACAACGAGATGCAGCCAATCACCATGAGACCGGCCATGGCCGAACCCATGAATGTCAACCACAACAAGTAAAACTGCGGGGTTGCGAGCATTTCACCACTGGTCATGTCGAGCGCGCCGCTGGCGGCGGCCGTGGCCGGAGGCGGTGTCCAACCCTTGGGCTTGTAGCCGGCCGGGGGGTTGATCATGACGAGGCTGCCCAAAACGACACAGACGAGAAAAACGATACCGTACAGCAGGAAAACGCTCTGAACGCCGGGCAGGCCCATGAGGCTGGTCGTCTTGATCAAACCGGCATAATTCGCAGGGACAAGCCACAGGATGGTCTTGAATCCACCGGCGAGTTTCACCCACAGCGTCGCGCCAAAACCGAATCCGGCCACGGACAATCCGGTAATGAGGCCTTTTTTGTCCGGGAACCACTTGACGCCGACCGCAATCGGAACGACGTAGCCGAGGCCGATGCCCGCGCCGCCGATAAAGCCGATGCAGATGAGCTGCGCCAGATAGGTCTTGCCGAAAAGGCCGCCGAGGATGTAGCCGATGCCGAGCACGATGCCGCCTAGCATGGCAATCGGCCGCGGTCCGGTCTTCGCCTGAAGGCGTCCGGCGATAACCATGACGACGGCGAATACCGCCAAACCGGCGGAAAAAATGATTTGGGTTTGGGTGTTGGTGAAACCGTAGCCGCCGTCGGGCGCGCTGAGCGGCTTGGCGAACACGCTCCAGGCATAGATGGCGCCCAGGCACAATTGGATAAGGATCGCGCCGGCGACGACGATCCAGCGATTCATGGCAGGTTGTTCGGACATCTCATAATCCTCCCTAAAAAAACCGATGGGCCGGGCGTCCCACCACGGTACACCCGGCCCATCATGGTTACATGTTCCTCGATTGCCTTATTTCTTCGCTTGCAGTTTGTCGTGATCCTTGACCAGTGCCTCGACTACATGCGGATCGGCGAGCGTGGTCGTGTCGCCGATCTGGTCGGTCGCGTTTTCGGCGATCTTGCGCAGAATGCGGCGCATGATTTTGCCCGAACGCGTCTTGGGAAGCGCGGGCGCGAACTGGACCACGTCCGGCGCGGCAATCGGCCCGATTTCCTTGCGGACGTGTCCCACAAGTTCCTTGCGGAGTTCTTCGCTTTCCTCGACCCCGGCCTTGAGCGTCACGAAGGCGTAGAGACCCTGTCCCTTGATCTCGTGCGGCATGGGCGCCACAGCGGCCTCGGCGACTTTGGGATGGCTGACGAGCGCGCTTTCGACCTCGGCGGTTCCGATGCGGTGTCCGGACACGTTGACGACGTCGTCAATGCGGCCCATGAGCCAATAATCGCCGTCCGGGTCCTTGCGGGCGCCGTCGCCGGTGAAATACAGGTTCTTGTACATGGTGAAATAGGTTTCAATGAAGCGGTCGTGGTCACCCCACATGGTGCGCATCATGCCGGGCCACGGCTTCTTGATGCAGAGTTTGCCGCCTTCGTTGGCTTCGGCTTCGCTGCCGTCATCGCGCAACACCACCGGCTCGACTCCGAAGAACGGGCGCGTGGCGCTGCCGGGCTTCAGGGTGATCGCACCGGGGAACGGCGAAATCAGGATGCCGCCGGTCTCGGTCTGCCACCATGTGTCCACGATCGGGCAACGGCTGCCGCCGATGTGCTCGTAGTACCACATCCAGACTTCGGGATTGATCGGCTCGCCGACGGTGCCGAGCAGGCGGAGCGAGCTGAGATCGTATTTCTGCGGCCACTCGACGCCCTTGACGATGAGCGAACGGATCGCGGTCGGGGCGGTGTAGAAGATCGTGACCTTGTATTTTTCGCAGACTTGCCAGAAGCGCCCGGCGTCCGGGTAGGTGGGAACGCCCTCGAACATGAGCGAGGTCGCACCATTCGCGAGCGGACCGTACACGATGTAACTATGACCGGTCACCCAACCGATGTCGGCCGTGCACCAGTAGATGTCGTCCGGCTGAATGTCGAACAGGTATTTGTGCGTGAGCGCCGCATGCAGCAGATAGCCGGCAGTCGTGTGAACGACGCCCTTCGGCTTGCCGGTCGAACCGGATGTGTAGAGAATGAAAAGGGGATCTTCGGCATTCATCGGCTCCGGCGGGCAGTCCGCGCTGGCTTTTTCCATCAACTCTTCCGCCCACAGGTCCCGGCCTTCGACCATGTTGACTTCGGTATTGTCGCGCTTGAACACGATGACTTTCTCGATGCTCGGCGCGTTTTTGAGCGCTTCGTCGGAGATGCCCTTCAACGGGATATGCTTGCCGGCGCGCAGCGAAACATTCGTCGTCACGAGGATCTTGCAGGACGAGTCGTTGATGCGATCCTTGAGGGAGTCCGCGCTGAAACCGCCGAACACGATCGAGTGAATGGCGCCGATGCGCGTGCAGGCCAGCATTACGATTGGCAATTCGAGGATCATCGGCAGGTAGATGCAGACGCGATCGCCCTTTTTGACGCCCAGCGATTTCAGGATATTCGCGAACTTGCAGACTTCGCGATGCAATTCTTCATAGGTCAGCGTCTTGCTGTCCTCTTCGGGTTCGCCCTGCCATACCAGCGCCGCTTTCTTCGCGTTGGGGCCGTTCAGGTGGCGATCAAGGCAGTTGTAGGACACGTTCAGCACGCCATCGGCGAACCACGTATGCTTGATTACGCGCCCGTCGGTATTCCAAGTGTACTCGCGGCTTTTGGTCGGAGCCTTTACCCAGTCGAGTTGCTTGGCCTGTTCAAGCCAGAAACCGTCGGGGTCGTTGATCGATTGATCGTACATCGCCTGGTATTGCTCCAATGACTTGATATGCGCCTTTGCAGCGAAATCCGCCGGGGGGGCAAAGGTGCGATTCTCCGTCATGAGCGATTTCATGGAACTGCTCGTTGCATCACTGGCCATACTTCGTCATCCTCCATTGCTTGTTGTTGAAGCCATTCCTAAGCGCACGTTTCCCACCGCGACGTCCCGCGCAAGACATGGCTTTCGCCTTGGGCATTACACCCGCCATGTTTTCCCGCGCAAGACTTTTGCCGCGCACGAGCACTGCGAATTGTGTGATACGACCGCACATGCGCTCGATATTGGGGAATATATCATGCGGATAGTGCATATTCAAATTTTTACTTTTCCAATGCCCTCAACACGATTTTTGACAATACCCGCACGGCCGGTTCAATGGCGTCGTCATTGAAATCAAAGTGGGGGCTGTGCAGGGGCGGATTTTCCCGGCCCGGACGTCCCGTGCCCAGCCAGATCATCGCACCGGGAACCCGCTGCAAATAGTAGGCGAAATCCTCCGCGCCCATGGAAGGATGATCGATTTCCACCAACGCGTTCGGTCCCAAGGTTTCCTGGATGGTTTTTCGGGCCAGTTCCGTCATGGCGGTATCATTGGTTAATACCGGATAGGAATCGCCGAAGGCCACTTGGGCGGTTGCGCGGAATGCCGCGGCGACGCCCCGCGCAATGCGATCGATCGCGGATTGAACGGTGTCGCGCACCGCGGGCTTGAACGTGCGAAACGTCCCCTCGATGAACGCCGTTTCGGGAATGATGTTCTGCGCAACCCCACCCACGATCCGGCCCACAGTCACGACGGCGGGATCGGTCGGCGCAACCTCGCGGCTTACGATGCTTTGCAGGGCCGTCGTGATATGCGCCGCCACCACCAGCGAGTCCACGCCCTCGTCGGGATGGGCGCCGTGGCAGCCTTTTCCAATGACGTCAATGCGAAACCAGTCCGCGCTCGCCATGATCGTCCCTTCGCGGACGCCAAAGCGGCCGGCTGGAATCTCCGGCCATGCATGCTGCGCAAACACCGCCTTCACGCCGTCCAGCGCCCCTTCCTCCACCATCCGCCGCCCGCCGCCCTCGCGTTCCTCGGCGGGTTGAAAGATCAGTTTCACATTGCCGTTCAATTCCCTGCGGTGCAGGGATAAGGCCTTGGCCACGCCGCACAGGCAGGCCATATGGCCGTCGTGCCCACAGGCGTGCATTCGATGGGGTGTCTTGGATGCATAGATGCGGGGATCCGCTTCGTCCAACTCCAACGCGTCCATATCAGTCCGCAGAGCAACGGTATCGGTTCCTTGGCCTTCCAACCGGGCGACGATGCCCGTGCCCCCGGCATACCCCCGGGTGTAGGGAACGCCGATTTCGTCGAGAAAGGCCGCGATTCGGTCCGACGTCCAATGTTCCTCGAAACGAATCTCCGGATGGGCGTGAAAGTCGCGCCGCAAGGCAATCAGTTCCGGAACCATTGCTGCAATGGTGTCTTCAATCGCCATGTCTGTTTTCCCGGCGCGCGGAAAGCGAGGACCGATTTCCCGCGCGCCCGATTCTTCCAACCGTCTCTATTCTTCCAGCAGGTTCACTTCCTGCAAGGTCCACTTGCGCGGATTGATCCGCAAGGTCTTGATTTCATGCGGACCGAACGCGACATGAAAAGTTTTCTTCTTGAAGGGAAAATGCAGCGTGGTCGAAACAGGGCGTCCCGCCGTTTCATACCCGCGCACAATCAGGTCGTTCCCGTCTTCGCTCTTCTTGATCACCGATAGCAGGACATTGTCGGCCTCGGTGCCGACGAGGCTCGCACTCATGCGGCGGCGCCCCTTATGGGCCGATTCGATGTGGGCAAACGCCGGTTCGTTGAGTTCCCACGCCTTCTTGGGCACGCGTGCGTCTTCCCAGGGTCCTGCATGGGGAACGAGCCGTATTTTTACGGTCTGCCAGCCTTGATCCATGATGGCGTACGGCAGCGAGGAATCGTACCGCGCGCGGTCGTGATGGGCGTAGGCCGGGCTTCGCAGCATCGTCACGCGCATGATGTTGCCGCAAACGTCGAAACCATATTTCGAGTCGTTCAGGACCGCGAATCCATACGGTTCGCCCGCCACCGAGCCGGTCAGGTCGAACCATTGCTGGCCGGGTTCCTCGAAACCGTGCGTATTGCGGAATTGCACGCCGTAGGCCGTGTCGTATGCGGCCTGTCCGTCTTCGACGCAGGTTTCATAGGCCAGTTTCAGCATCGTGTATCGCTGCTGCCAGTTGATGCGAAACTCGCAATCAATCGTGTCCACGTCGCGATACAGGGTAATGAATTGTTCCGCGATTGATTTGTCGAACGTTGACGTTACGCGGATGGTCGCGAGCACGTCGCCGATTTCGAGGAGTTCAAGGCGGGCGTTTCCGAAGCGTCCGGCCTCGACGCGGAATTCCTCGTAGCCGTGGCTCCATGTGTCCGAGGAATCCACCATACAAGCAAGCACGTTACCTTTCCGAAGGACTTCACAATGGTTGTTTTTATCGTACAAGCGGCAGATGTGGCCGTCATACGGATCGAACTCAATCCGCCACCAGTCGTTTTCCAGCGAACTCCGATCACCGGCCAACATGCGCGCATGATGAATGTTCCGTGCGCCGGACCGCGCGTGAAAGCAACGGTAGCCCATTGCGGGCAGTTCTGCCGTGAACGCATAACCGGTGCTTCCGATGCGCTCGGTGAGGACCGCCTGGCAGGCCACGGGTTGCTCTGTGTCGTCCACGAAATGGATCGGCTCCTCGAGCAACCGGTCCACGATGGGCGCGACACGGATGGTCTGCGTGACGGGCCACGGGAGCGGGTTGATCGCCACCACCGTGTTTCCCTCGGCGGTCGTGTCGATCGTGCGCGCCACACACTGAATGGCTTCGTTCGCGATGACATCGGCGCGATGGCGCGCGGCGCCAAGTTGATCGCGTGTGTCCTCGTAGGCGCTCTGGAGGCTTGTGCCCGCCAGCACATCGTGAAACTGGTTGTACAGCACATCCTTCCATGCGTATTCGAATTGCTGTTCCGGATAGGGATGCCCGTCGAGCAACCATGCGGCGGTCGCAAAGCGTTCCGCGGCCATCAATGCGTGCTCGCATTGGCGGTTGAGCCTCTTGATTTCGCTGTGCGCCGAATAGCACCCGCGCGCGTGATGCTGGAGATCCGTCGCAATCGTCGGTATATCGGACTTCTTCGTCGTTTTGAGAAACGCGTCGAAGAACTCGCGCAATGTTGAAAAGAGGACCTTCGGCAGTGTTCGGTCGCTTTTTGCCTGGATGATCTGTGCGATGGCCTTCCGGGTCGGCCCTCCACCGTGGTTGCCGACGCCGTAGAATCCAAGGATATGCGTCTGGCCGGGATTCAAGTGGGGGTTCATGGGCAGGCGCTTGATGCGTCCCAAGACTTCGTCGTGGGCGCCGTAACTTTCCTGAAGATTGCATGCCAGGATGACGCTGCCGTCGTTGGCCCGCCACCAGAACGTCGTCCCGTTCGGATAATCCATTTCATAAACCGGGCATGGTCTCATGTAAACGTAATAATCAATGCCAAGTTTCTTGTAAATCTGCGGAAGCGTGCCCGCGTGGCCGAAACTGTCGGGATTGAATCCCACGGTCGCCCGTGCCCCGAACTCCTTCTGAAAGAATCGTTGCGAATAGAGGCCATGGCGCACGAACGCCTCGCCACACGGGATGTTGCAGTCGGGTTCGACCCACCAACCGCCCGCCAGTTCCCAACGGCCTTCCCTGACGCGCGCTCGGATTTCCTCGAACATTTCCGGATCGGACGCTTTCACCCACGCATAGAAACAGGCGCTGCTGGCGGTGAATTTGAACGCGGGGGTTTCATTCATGCGATCGAGGGCGCTGCGAAACGTCGCGCGCACCTCCTCGTATCCTTCGGTCCATCGCCAGAGCCACGTGGGGTCAATATGACCGTGGCCAACCATGTGAACGGTACAATCGGTCGTCTTCGCCATGCGTCTTACTCCTTCTCGAGTCACGTTCCCATCCATGGGAGGGCCGGCGTCCCCGCCGGCCTGCCATCATCACTTCCGGCGCGCGAGGACGCGCGCCCTCCCTGCCGTGGCGTTTGCTTCTCAGATGCCTTTTGCCAGGAATTGTTTGCGCTGTTCTTCAATATATTCGTGGCCGCCGACATGAACGCTGCGGTAGATCGAGGGATTGATTCCCATTGCCTGGAGGCGTTCAACGGCTTCCGCATGGATCGCCCAGAAAACATACGCGGACGCGATGCCGCTGCCCGGACACATCCGTTCGTTGTCCTTCACGTCCACAAGGGCGTCGCCATGCGGTGAGCCATTATCAATACAGAGGTCCGCAACGTCAATCAGCTTGCCGGCTGGATGGACTGCCGCACACCGTTCCATTTGCCCGAAAGAGGCAATTCCTATGGTTGCAATGCCCCGTTCCCGGCACTGAATGGCTACTTCGATCACATTTGACGTGCGCCCCGAATTTGAATTGACGATCAACACATCGCCGCGTTTCATCTTGCTCGAATCCAAAGCGAGTCCCACGGTGCGCCGTTCGAGTTCGGCCATTTCTTCCGTGGCGCGCTCCGTCTTCCGGTGCTCCATCGTGTTGTCCACGTTGAGCGTGTAGGCGAATGGGGCAATGACCAGCATTCCTCCTGCCCGGCACAGTGCTTCATGGCGAAGCATGTGCCCCGTGTCCATCACGGCCAAGGCGCCGCCGTGCGCCAGACGGTCCGCGATCATCGCGCCTGCCTGTTCAATGCGCGCACGTTGTGTGCCGCGCACCTTGGCCAGAACCGCGTCCATTGCCTCGAAATACCTATCCAGATACATCGTTTTCCCTTTCTTTGAAACGGCCGTGGTATGTGGCAAAAGCCCTTCAACGCCTCTTCCGGCGTTTTTCATCCATGGGTCCCAAAACATTCAACCTAAGGCGGCTCAGCCGCAATGCATCAATCAAGGACATGATTTCTTTGTCCGCAACTTCTGGGCATCACACACAGAAGTTGCGGACAAAGAAACTATCCGCCACGATGTTTGTTGCATAGAATATTCACCAGACCCTCCGCGGGTTCGCACACCGGCGGATAACGCGTGAATGGGACAGGGACCTGACGGAACGATGCGGCGAACGGGGCCGTGATGAGACGTTTGCCGTTGAACACGCCGCCAGCCAAAACCAGGGGAATCCGGGCGCTTTTCCACGATACCCGGCATACCGTGTCGCAAACGAGGCGCGCGAGATGCCGGCCGGCAAGCCGGCATATCCTGCTTGAAGTCGGTTCGCCATTGCGCGCCAACTCGAAGACGACCGGCACGCAGGCCGCCACCCGCGGACCCGACACATGGCCGCTGCCCCGTTCCACGAGGTTCAGTACATCCCAAATCCGCGACACACTGTAGAACGCGCACAACCGATCGGCAAGCGCGGTTTTTTCAAGGCGTCCATCCGCCATGCGCATGGCCGCCGCAATCGCTTCGCGCCCGATCCAATACCCGCTGCCTTCGTCGCCGAACTGCGGACCGCAACCGCCGCAGGAGGCTTCTTGGCCGCTTTCATTGACCGCCGTGCAACTGGCGCCGGTCCCCGCAATCAACGCAACACCCCATCCCAGTCCGTATACTGCGAGGGCGATTTGGCGTTCTCCCACGCGTGTAATCGGCGCGGATCCAAACATATCCCTGGCCACGGACTCGAAAAGGGAAACGTCCATGGGCCCGCCCATTCCAATTCGGACAATGCGGCCGTTCAACCCCTCCACACGCTTGCGAACCGGTTCGAGCAGCGCACGGAACGCCTTGGCGCCGTCCACAGGCCGTGTGTAAAGGCCGCTGGCAGGCCCGCCAATCCAGCGTTCAAGGATGTCGCCTGTTTCCTTGGCCAACAAGACCCTTGTTTTGGTTCCGCCCCCCTCGATGGCGAGCAACAAACGTGCTTTCATTCAATAGTTTTATCCCAATTCGTTTGACAGATGGACATACACGGCCGCGGTCCAATGCAAATCCGCCACGACGCCGAATCCCACGCCGCCCTGTTCGCCTACCCCACCCTTGCGCGGCAATTCCGGCGGGGGCAGCGTTCCCGTCGAATCGTAATATTCGTAAAAACAACCCGTGCGCGCATACCAATGCGAGATTTCCCGCAGCGTGGCCCGGCCCAACGCCCGCGCTTCCTGGAAAAAGCCGTACGCCATCAACCCGTAATAGACCAGCAGGTTGACGTTTGGCCACATGGGACCGCGCCACATGTCTTGGCAGAAATCGCGTTCGTCCTGCGACACGCTCGCGAGCGGGGCGGCCGACCAGAATTCCTTGGGATTCGTCAGGTGCATCCGCAACGCTTCCGCGCGGTCGCGATCGGGAATCTCGGCCAGCAGAGGCATAAAACCCGCCGTCGTCTTTACAGGAACAAAATCGTCCTGCTCATCCAAGTCGTAATAAAACTGATCTTCGTCGTCCCACAACAACGCGTTGACGCGCCTGGCAATCTCGATATGTCGCCGCCGCCATTCCGCGACATCTTCGGTCCGGCCCAGGCACTGCGCCAATTTGCCCATGCAGCGGTATTCGGACGCCATGTAACAGGACAGGTCCACGGCGGTCATGCCGGCGATCCGGTCGAAACGGGGGCTATTGTCCATCCCGCTTTCGCCGCCGCGGGCGCCCCGCACCGGATCGGCGTCCACCCGTACGCGCCAGCCGTACAATCCATGGCCGTTTTTCCGGTTGTGTTCGAACCATTCAAGATACCGCACAACGGCGGGATACAGTTCCTGCAGGCATTCGGTTCTTCCGTTGCGTTCGTTCTGATGGCACAACGACCACGCGACAATGGGCGGTTGCGTATCCTCTTCCTCGCGATTGGGCTGCCCCGGCTGGACGGCCAACAGCAGTTTGCCGTCCGGGCGCTGTTTCACGAACAACGCGCGCATGGCCTCGTCGGCGATTTCGGCGTCCAGATACTGCAATCCCAATCCGTGAAAAGCGGTGTCCCACATCCACATGTGCCGGTGCGGCATGCGATCCGGTGTGGTCCATCGGTATGGCATGTCCATCTGGGGACTTTCGATATTGACTTTCTGAATGGAAACCGCCTTGAAAAAGGCCCGCCGCGCGGTATCGGACAACGATTCGGGAATGGCCGCCTCTTCGTAAAAACGCAGGCGGTCACGCACAATCGAATCCAGATCGGTGTCCAGCGCCGCGGATGCGTGCGCCAAAGCGTCGTCCGCGTCCGCGTAGGATATGGCAAGGCCAAACTGGTCATGCAGGCCCGTGCGGCGTTGGCGGACAGCCAGCCACCAACCATTTCCCGCAATCAACCGTCCCGTGTCCATTTCACGTGGCGCCGGATCTAAAAGCAACTGGACATCCATTCCCGTATCACTCGTCCCGATACGGAGCAACAGAGTCTGCCGATCAACGAAGGCGCCGTCCACCCGAATATCGGGAAAATCCGCCACCGCACAATGCCAGCAGTCCGACAGGCAATAGCCATCCGGTGTCTTGCGCGGCAAAAGCGGCGATCCGTTTACCGTCAATCTCGCCGTAACCCGGGGGGTCAGGTAAAAATACCATCCCAGCGTATCGGCAAGTCCGGCGGCCACAAACGGTTCGGCGTGGCGAGTTTCCCCGTCAACGCCGGAAAAGGCGAATAGGCCGCTTTGCGGCCAGACATTGGCCAGTTCATTTATCATGTGTCATTTTAAAGGGGTATGTGATCCCGTTTTTTTTCATGCCAAGGCGCGGATTTCGGCCAAAACTTCGCTGGCCCGGACGGCCAGCGCCTCGCATTGTCCGAGAATTTCCGCGCCGCGTCCCCGGCGCAATTCGAGGCGAAGGTTTGTGAATTCGCGGGCAAGCGGCACGACCTTGAAACCCCACTGGCGGGCAAGATCGCTTTTGCCCTTGGCGAGAAGACGGCAGAGACTGCCGTCGCATGCACAGACCGCGGCGCTGGCTTTGATGATTTGTGTGCGCGCCTCGTAGATGGCGGGCGAATCGTACACCAGATTGATCATGGCGTCCCGCGCGCGACGCATGATGTCGAGATCGTCGTAGCCTGCATCCGGTGTGAGTCCCGAGACCAGGTCCTCGATCCCGCTTGTATCAATCCCATGGGAACGGGCAAGAACCATGTCGAAGAAAAGCTGCTGCCGGTCGCTCGCAATCATGCGGGCGGCGATGACATCGCGCCAATGCCAGCAGACTTCGGGGGACGCCACCAAAATGACATGCATTTGGGCCGGAAACATTTCGAGGTGACGCTTGGGTTCCATGGGCGCCCACCGCCGGGTACGGACATAATCACTTAGATCATAGAGCATCTGCCCCCGGATGGCGTCGGAACCGATGTCGAGGTATACACTCGCCATTTCGCGCACGTCGTTGCTGACAATGCAAAAGACCTCGAAATCGTCCCCCAGAAAACGCGTGATCAGGCAGGGGGGCACGCCTTCCGGCAATTGCGCGTTTGTATGGGAAACGCTGTCGGCGTTGAACCAGGACGGCAAGTTCTCGTCGGGGCGGGCGCCGAGAAAGATTGGCGCCAACGCGCCGAGGTTTTCGGCCCGCAATCCCAGTTCCGACCACAGGTCGCTGAAGGCCAGAAAAGGCCCCGTAAGGGTTCGCTGGGTGCTGCCGCGCGTCCAGATCGGGTCATTGTGATAGGAAAAGGTGAACCATCCCCGCGCGCCGTTGGCGAAGGCATGGTTCATCATGAGGCGCATTTCGGGACACGTGTGCCATTCGGGCGTGTCGGTGGCGTAGACAAAGGCCGGCGCGATGGCCCATAATTGCTGGCCGGCGCACAGCGGCAGGTGTGCGCGGATCATTTCCCCCATCCGCCAAGGCTCATGCGATCCGTAATTGGCAATGCCGAGGGCGGGCAGCAGGGGCGCGACCAGCGGAACTTGGTTGGGCGATCGCAACAATAGCGACATCGGATGGACGGGATCGGCCTCTTCGACAAGACGCCGTCCGTCCAGCAGTTCCGCAAACGCGCGTTCGGGCGGCTCATGGTAGAAATTCCAGGCAAACACACTGGGCGAGTTTATGTGCGGCGCGACATGGGTGTGAATGAATTCCCGCCGGTAGATATAGGGTGTATCGAGGGGAAGCGGGCGCACGACGATGAATTTCACGCCGAACGGTTCAGCCAGCGCGAGTAGTTCGCGCCACTCGTCTTCCGTAAGGCGATCCACATCCTCCAACACGACGCAATTGTGGTGATGTTTGACCATGTCTTCGAGGGCCAGCGCCCAGTATTCCTGAAAAGCGATTCCGAGCATGGCCGCCAGACGCTTGGAGGCCCCGCCGCTCATGTAACATCCGATCGGCATGAAGGTGTCCAGCAGGGGATACCGCTTCGGCGGGCCGGCCGCCGCGACGCGGGCGGCATTTTCCCGGCACGCATGGGCTTCCTGCTCGCTCATGGCTCGGAACCGGATTTCCTCCACTTCGAACGATTCCGTCGCACGGACCGTTGCATACAGCCGAAGAATGACCGCTTCGATCGCTTCGGGAAATCCGTTGTGTTGGACGCACCGGGCAATGGTCCGCCATTCCCGCGACGGCGCGAGGCCGTCGAAATACACGCCGCCGGGATAGGTCCACTGCCATGCGGGAAACGCGTTGGCCGATGTGCAGCGATAGGTGATTTCGGCAACCGGATACTTGGAAACGTCTATGGGCAGCCTCGGATCGTTCCAGCCCAACGTGCTCAACGGCGCCCAGATGCTCGGGTCGTCCGCGGCCAGATTGTCAATCTGGCGGATATCCATGAAATGGCCCTCGATCCGCAGCGCGGTGTCCACCCGCCGGCAATTCGACGGTACATGACGCCATTCGGGTTCCGATTCGGCGTCTACGGGTGTCCATTGCGCAATGTCATCGGCCGTGAAACGGATGCTGGGAAGACTGTCCCGAATGACCGGATCGGGGCGATCGAGGATGGTTTTCAGGTATCCTGAATATTCGTAAATCATACAGGTTCCTAGGCCGCCGTCCGAATGCCGGCCTGCCGTCGCGAAAACATCTCGTCGGCGAATACACCGGCCAATATCGCGCCGCCGATGACAACGTACTCCAATTGGCTCGGAATTTCCAGAATGTTCACCAGATTTTTCAATACCACGATGAGCGAAGCCCCGACCACGACGCCGGCCACGTTGCCGGAACCGCCGCGGAGACTGCATCCGCCCAAGACCGCGCCGGCAATGGCGTAGAGTTCGTAGAAACTGCCGAAATCCGTCGGGCCGAGCGAATTGACGTTGAACGCGATCAGCAGACCACCGAATCCGCTTAAAAGCCCGCAAAGAGCGTAGGCTGTTATCTTCAGCCGGGTGATGGGGATGCCGCTGAATCGGGCGGCGTCTTCGTTGGCGCCCAGCGCGAAGAGATGGCGCCCTTGGGCGCTGAAATGGAGATAGGCGCCCTCCAAAACCGCAAGCATCATCAGGATGACAAAAGGAACCGAAACCAGACTGGAACCATCATCCGGAATGAAACCGCTGCCCAGCCACGTCAGATTGGGGAAGGCGGTGCCAAAGCCGCGTGTTGTGTCGCCGGTGATGAGCCGTGCAATGCCCCGATAGAAAAAAAGACCGCATAACGTCACGACAAACGGTTGCATTCGGGCCTTTGTAACCAGCAGACCATGCCACGCGCCGACCGCTATCGCGACACCCAGACTGGCGGGAATCGCCGCCGCGACCGGCCAGCCAAAGTCGCGCAGCAATACCGCGCAGATTATACCCACCAGCGCCACGACACTGCCGACGGACAAGTCTATGCCGCCCGTGATGATAACCAGCGCTTCGCCGAGGCTCAGAATGCCGAAAAGCCCTATCCACGGCAGAAGGTTGCGCAGGTTCTGCGGGGTTAAAAAGCGAATGGCGCCATGGGCATGCCGCTCCCACAGGCACGTCAGCACAATGAGACTCGCCAATAGAACGACAAGACCCAATACTTTTCTCAATTTAACCAAATTGTCGTGCTCCGTGCGGGCGGCCGAAAACCTTGCCAATACCTTTGTTTACGGCAGCCCGTGCGCCATAGGCGGATGTCGTTAGGCCGGAAATCTCAGGCTGGGCCGAGACGTCGCGGCGGGGCCGCCTCATCGTTTTCCCGTCAACTGTTTTAATTCCGACCAGAAAGCGTCAACATTCTCTTTCGTGATGACCTTTACGGGGATGATAATCTGTTTGCTGGAAGGGATGACAGATTTGTCGCCCTTGGCCAACGCGGTCAAGACCTTGACGGATTGATAACCGAACTCAAAGGGTTGCTGGACAATCGTTCCGGCGATATAACCGTCCTTGACCCCCTGCAACGCTTCTTCTTCCTCGTCGAAACAAACTATTTTAACCTGTCCGAGTTTGCCCGAATCGCGGACGCCGCTGAGAATACTGGGGCCGTTGTAACTCCACAATCCCACCAGGCAGGCCAGATCGCGATGCGTCACGAGCGCGTCCTGCGTGTTTCGCTTGGCCTTGACGCGATCCGTTTCATCCGTTCGCGTATCCACGATAACGATACCGGATCCCTTGATGGCGTCTTCAATGCCCCGCTTGCGGTCCACGGCGTTCTGGGCGTCGAGCGTGCCGACAAACAGCATGATTTTGCCGCCATTGGGCAGCGTCTTCTTGAGAAATTCACCCGCGGCGACACCCGCCTGATAATTGTCCGTTCCGATATAGCACATGCGATTGCTTTCGGGTGCGTCGGAATCCTGCGTTACGAGGTTCACCGCGGCGGCCGCCTTGTTCAACATCGCGGTCTGATTTGCCGGATCCTTCGGGCTGATTGCAATGCCCGACACACCGACGGTAATCAGGTCCTGCACGATGACCTGCTGTTCCTGCGCCGTGCCGGTCGAGGGAATACGGAACACGACTTCGGTTCCAAATTCCTTCGCGGCCTTTTCTGTGCCGGCCTTGGCTATTTTCCAGAAGTCCGAGGCGTTGTTCGTGACAAACGCCACTTTCGGAGCCGACTTGGCCGACTTGGCCGAAACCGGTTTAGACGAATCCGGGCCGGTCTTTTCCGGTTTCGAGGATTGGCCGCAGCCGAATGCCAATAAAGCCACAATCGTTATCGTCCATAGTGTCCGAATCATTGTTTCCTCTCCAGTTGATCCAATCCGACAACGTGAAACATCGCAACCGCCGTCTGTAGTCTATCCTGTGGAGAACCTCCGCCTCAATCTCGCGATCGTTCAGGGTCAGGCATGTCCGCCGAATAATATGTTATCTTATATACCGGAGCGGACGATTGATGAACACAAGAAAGAGCGGTGCATGCATTCGGGAAGCGGAAGCGTTCGCGGCGGAACATGACCCCGATCCGGCCCATGCGAGCCAAGTCTGCCGGAACGCGCTGGCGCTGTTTGATTCGTTGCGCGATTTTCATGGAATGGGGCCGGGCGATCGCGTCCTGTTGCATGCCGCCGCGCTGATGCACGACACCGGCTATGGCGCCGGTGTCGCAAAGCACAACAAGGCCTCGCGGGACCGCATCCTCAGCCAAAAACTGACGGGCCTGTCTATTCGCGAACTCATGATGATTGCCTGCATCGCACGCTATCACACCGGCCCCGAACCGGATCCGGATCACAAGGTCTACCGCGACCTGAAGCCCCGGGAACAGGAAAAGGTCGCGCGATTGGCCGCGATGTTGCGCATTGCGGACGGCCTCGACCGATCCCATGCGCAATCGGCCGAGGCGCTGCATGTTGATTGTGACGGTGCGACTGTCCGCATTCATGTTGTCCAGCCGGCCGCCTATCCGGGCGATATTGCCGCCGCGGTCCGCAAGGGCCGGCTCTTCGAAAAAGTGTTTGGCGTAACGCTGGAAATAAGCGCGGAGTAACCGCTCATGCGCCGTATCCTGTTGGTCAATCCAAACCGCATGTTGCCGCCCATAGCGCCCATCGGCCTCGAATATGTCGCCGCAAACCTACGCGAACACGGCTTCGATCCGGTCCTCTGCGACCTGGCCTTCGCCCAGGACTGGAAGGCGTGTCTGAAATCGTCGCTGGACGGCGTGTCGCCCGATGCGGTCGGCGTCAGCATTCGCAATCTCGACGACGCCTATTTCGCGAGCCAGGATTTCATCCTTGAAAAAATGGTTGAAATTATCCGCCACATTCGGACATTGACGGACAAGCCGATCATTCTCGGTGGTGTGGGATTTTCGATTGCGCCCCGTGAAATCCTGCGCTTTTCCGGGGCGGATTACGGCATCGCGGGCGACGGCGAATGGGCGTTTCCACAACTGCTCGAATGTCTTTCCACAGGCCGGATTCCGGACGACGTGCCCGGCGTGGTCTATTGGGCCGGCTCCGGCCTCGTTCGCGAAGTCGCGCCCAAACGCCGCGATATCCTACGCATGCCCGCTCCCGCGCGACGCCTGGCCGACAATGCCCGCTATTTTGCCGAGGGCGGCCAGGCGGGCATCGAAACCCGGCGCGGCTGCACGCAGAACTGCCTCTATTGCGTGGACACGCTCGCGAAGGGAATCGTGGCGCGCGCGCGCGGCACGTCTTCGTTGATCGCTGAAATCGAGGATTTGCTGGAACAGGGCATTGACGTGCTTCATCTTTGCGACAGCGAATGCAACGTTCCGCCGGAACCGTTGCTCAGACTGTGCGATGCCCTCGTGCAGCGGGGACTCGGCCATCGCATCCGCTGGTACGCCTACGCCGCGCCTGTGCCGTTCGATGCCCGGCTGGCGCGGCACATGGCCAAAGCCGGCTGCCGCGGCATCAACTTTGGCGTGGATCACGGCGTTCCGGAAATGTTGTGCCGCCTGGGCCGCATCCATTCGCCGGACGATGCCCGGAATGCGGCGCGGATCTGCCGTGAAACCGGCATCGCCTGCATGTTCGACATGTTGTTCGGCGGCCCCGGCGAGACGCCGGAAACCCTGAAACAGGCCATCGCGTTCGCGCGGGAGGCCGATCCCGATTGCGTCGGTCTTTCCTGCGGCATCCGCGTCTATCCGCACACCGGCCTGGCGCGCCAGATACGCGCCCAAGGGCCGCTCCACGCCAACCGCAACCTGCACGGCGCGGTGCGCGACAATCCGGAGCTGTTGCGCCCAATCTTCTACGTCAATGCGGCCATTGGAGAGAACATTCACGAACAGGTGGCCGCCCTAGTTGATGGCGATGCGCGTTTTTTTCATGCCGTTCCGTCGCAACTCGGGGCAAATTACAATTACAACAATAACTCGGTTCTTGCGAAAGCCATCCGCGACGGCGCCCGTGGCGCCTACTGGGACATCCTGCGGCAGTCACTTTCCAAGTCGCCGGATCCTATGGATAGATGACATGGACTTGGCCGGTTTGGGGAAATGGATGGTTCTTGTCGGTTTTGGGCTGGTGATATCGGGTGCTGTAATGTGGCTGGCTGGACGGTTTGGCCTTCCGTTTGGCCGCCTGCCGGGCGACATCGCCGTCGAACGCGGACGATTTTCCCTTTATTTGCCGATCGCTTCCTGCCTTGTGGCCAGTATTGTGTTGACCCTGCTGGTCAATCTGATCCTGCGTATCCTGCAAAAGTAGGGCGCGCCCTTATTTTTCGGATTTTGGCGGATATTTGATTTGAAGATGTAGTTCATTCAACTGTTTCGGCGTGACCTCGCTCGGCGCGCCCATGAGTAGATCCTGCGCTTTTTGAGTCAGCGGAAACGCGATCACTTCGCGGATATTCGGCTCGTCGGCGAGCAGCATCACGATGCGATCCAGGCCCGGCGCAATGCCTCCGTGGGGCGGCGCCCCGTAATGAAACGCTTTCCACAGCGCCGGGAACTTGGTGGTGACGACTTCTTCGGGGTATCCGGCAATCTCGAATGCCTTGAGCATGATGTCGGGGCGGTGGTTGCGGATCGCGCCGGACGACAATTCGATCCCATTGCAAACGATGTCGTATTGATACGCAAGCACCTCGAGCGGATCTTGGTTCAACAACGCATCGAGGCCGCCCTGCGGCATCGAGAACGGATTGTGCGAAAAGTCTATCTTCTTTTCTTCCTCGTTGTACTCGAACATCGGGAAATCCACGATCCAGCAAAAGGCGGCAAGGTTCGGATCAATCAGACCGAGCGCATTGCCGAGATATACACGCACCTTGCCCATGATGGCGTTTGTCGCGGCCCGGTCGCCCGCGCCGAAGAACAACGCATCGCCCTCCTTCGCCCCGGTCGCTTCGAGCAGCGCCTTTTTTTCGTCCTCCCTGAAAAATTTGACGATCGGCCCTTTCAGGTCGCCCTCGCGCAACGCGATCCATGCAAGGCCTTTCGCGCCTTCCGCCTTTGCGAACGCCTCGGCGTCGTCGAAGAATTTGCGCGGCTGTGCCGCTGCGCCCGGCGCCAGAATCGCTTTCACCGCCCCCTTCGGGTTGCGGGCCGATGAAGCGAATACCTTGAGGTCCGATTCGGCAAAGATGCCCGTGACGTCAATCATTTCAAGGCCAAACCGCAGATCGGGCTTGTCCATGCCGTATTTTTCCATGGCCGTCCGGTAGGGAATCCGCGGGAACGTTTCCGACTGGATCCGCTTCGTGCCGAGTTCCTTGAACACGCGACACATGAGCAGTTCCAGTTCCGCGAAAAGATCGTCCTGCGTGATGAACGACATCTCGATATCAATCTGGTAAAACTCGCCCGGACTCCGGTCCGCGCGCGAATCCTCGTCGCGGAAACACGGCGCGATCTGGAAATACCGGTCGAACCCCGAAATCATGAGCAACTGCTTGAACTGCTGCGGCGCCTGCGGCAAGGCATAGAACTGGCCCGGATACAGGCGGCTCGGCACGAGGTAGTCGCGCGCGCCTTCCGGCGACGAACTGGTCAGGATCGGCGTGTGGAATTCCGTGAATCCGCGCGAGGTCAAATGCTCGCGAACGAGATGGGCCGTCCGCGAACGCAGCATGATGTTGCGGTGCATGTGTTCGCGGCGCAAGTCGAGAAAGCGGTATTGCAACCGCGTGTCTTCCGGGCATTCGAGATCTTGATTGACCGGAAACGGCAGCGTGTCGCAACCCGATTCGACCACGAGCGCCTCGGCGACCAGTTCGATCTCGCCCGTGCCGATGTTCGGATTGACCGTGTCGGGCGTGCGCATGACCACCTTGCCGGTCACGGTCAAGACGCTCTCGAATCGCACCTGCTCCGCCGCGGAGAAGAACGGCCGGTCCGGATTCACCACGATCTGTGTTATGCCGTAATGATCGCGCAAATCTATGAAGATGACGCCTCCGTGATCGCGCTTGCGATGTACCCAGCCCGACAGTCGGACTTCCTGCCCGGCATCCGCCGCGCGCAACGCCCCGCATGTGTGGGTCCTGAATGGATGCATGAAAAACATCTCCGTGATGATAGTTCGTGTCCGTGCTCGCAATGACGTTCGTCGTCGAGAACTCGAGCGCGTAACCGCCGGGTTCCATGAGTAGAGTGGGCCGCCCGTGGCGCGCTTCCGGGGTCAATCCCCCGGATGCTCGAAACGAGTATGATTGCAAGCACGAACGCCGCCGGTTATGCCGGATTTCTCTGACTGTGGTATGGTATCGGGAATCGCGGGATTCGTTCAAATCCGCCGTTGTTCTGCGTGTTGTTCTGTAAACGAAATCACCGGCATGAATCCGGTTCATGATGAAAAGGATCTTTCGATGTCCGATGAATCTTGGTGCGATTGGGAAGCGTTGATGCAACGGGTGCTCCGGCATTATCACGGGGCCGAAGACTCGATCCATGGCCCCGAACACTGGCGGCGCGTCGAACGCTTCGGACTGGACATAGCGGAACATACGGGCGCCGATCGCATGGTTGTGCGTCTTTTTGCATGGTTTCATGACGCCGGGCGCGTCAATCAACATACCGACCCGGGCCATGGGAGGCGCGGAGCGGAACTGGCGCGTTTGCTGAAAGGCGAATTGTTCGATTTGCCGGCTTCGGCCTTTGACACGCTTGTCTATGCCTGCACCTGGCACACGGATGAACGGTTCAACGACGATCCCACCATCGGCGCCTGCTGGGATGCGGACCGGCTCGACCTTGGCCGGGTGGGCATCACGCCCTCGCCGCGTTTCATGAATTCGGACTATGCCAAAAGGCTCGCCCAAAAACGGGAGAACGGGTGAACCGGTGAAACGCGTTTCCTGCCCGTTCACCGGGCTTGCACAAATGGACACACGACAAGGCCGTGTGGTATTTGTACAGGAAGTAGGATATGAAAAACATGCGTCTTAGCCGCGAAGCAATCTTCGCCGGGGAGGAAGTGCCATGAAAATCGTTGCCGTGCTGGGAAGTCCCCGATCGAACGGGAACAGCGCCGCCATCGCCGGGCGTTTTCTTGAAACCGCCGCGAAACATGGGGCGGAAATACGGTCGTTCATCTTGAACGACCTGACCTATCGGGGCTGCCAGGCCTGCATGGCCTGCAAGAAAACCTCGGAGACCTGCATCCTGCAAGACGACCTGTCCGGTGTGCTGCAGGCGGTGCGGGAAGCGGATGTCGTCGTCCTTGCCTCGCCCGTCTACTACGGGGACGTCACGGGACAGATGAAACTCTTCATAGACCGCACCTATTGTTTTCTCACCCCCGATTTTCATTCCAACCCGAAGCGATCGCGACTCGCGCCGGGAAAGATCGCGGTCTTTGTGCAAACGCAAGGACTCGCGGACGATTCCATCTTTGCCGATGTTTTTCCCCGCTACCAAGCGATGCTGGCGTTCATCGGCATCGAAGAAGCGCACCTGCTGCGTGGCTGCGGCCTCGCGAAACGCGACGACGTCCGCAACCGCGCCGATGTGCTCGAACAGGCCGAAGAACTTGCCGTTCGACTCCTGAAGCAAAACGATCGTTGAAGAAGGATCTGTTCGGAAAATGCGATTTGAAGGGCGCATTTACCGGCCGCCCAGCGAGGCCCGGAGCCTGCTGATTCAACTCACGGTGGGATGCAGCCACAACCGGTGTTCGTTCTGCGCGATGTACCGGGACAAGCAATACCGGGTTCGGCCTCTCGCGGAGGTCTGCGACGACGTGGATTGGGCGGCGAGGGCCATGCCCAACGTCCGGCGCGTTTTCATCTGCGACGGCGACGCCCTGAGCGCCGGATTTGAAACCTTCGCGGCCCTGTGCCGCCATATTGGAACCCGCTTCCCGCAACTGGAACGGATTTCCTGTTATGTCAATGCGCGGGATATCCTGCGCCTTTCCGAGGACGAATTGCGGACACTGCGAAGCCTTGGATTTTCGCTCGGCTATCTCGGATTGGAGAGCGGAAGCCTCGCCGTTCTGCGAGCCATTCACAAAGGCGCCACGCCCGCCGACATGGTCGAAATGGCCGGCAAGGCCCGCGACGCCGGCATTGCGTTGTCGGTCATCGTGCTTCTGGGCGCCGGCGGGCGCGCGCTGTCCGAAGACCACGTGCGCGGCTCCGTCGAAATCGTGAACAAGATACAACCCCGGTATCTGTCGTTCCTCACCGCCATGATCGTGCCCACGACGCCCCTGATGGACGACACGCGGCAGGGCCGTTTTCAACCCTTGACGGATCGGGCCATTCTCCGGGAGGCACGGGACATGCTCGCGGGACTTGCGCTGGCCGACACCCTCTTTCGGATGAATCACGTCTCCAATCTAATCGCGATCGGCGGCCGGCTCCCCACCGACCAGGCGGCCCTGCTCCGGCAACTGGACTCGCTCCTCCCCATGGCCCAGGAAACGGTATCCTGCGTCTGCACCGGGGCAGACGCCCTCATGCTTTGATAAAGGAAGCCATTCCTCTATTTTCGACGTGTTTACACCTTTGATGTTATCCCGCCCTCATTTCATGTCGTGTAAAAAAATTGAGTGCACTTCGTGGGACAGCCTGTCCAGGCTGTCCATTTCCACACGTGCAAAACAATCCACTTTATGGCATCAAATCAACCTCCCCAAACAACCGGGCGATACAGGCTCTTCACCTTCACCTTCACCTTCACCTTCACCCTCGCCTTCGCCTTCACCCTCACCTTCACCCTCACCTTCATCCTCACCTTCACCCTCACCTTCACCCTCACCTTCACCCTCGCCTTCACCCTCGCCTTCGCCTTCGCCTTCGCCCTCGCCTTCGCCCTCGCCAATTTGTTCAGGTTTTGTTACCACGATAGGCACTTCCTGCGATATTCCGTTTGAAACAGTCACTATTGCACTTCCTTCCTGAAGGGCCGAAATGACTCCGTCTTCATTAATTTCAGCCACTCCGGGATTTGAGGATGTATACATCGTGCCCATCGCTTGCGAAGTGATGTCCCGATCATATCCGTCTGAGTATTCGCCGATTATTTCGAGCCCTAATTTCTCCCCTTTCGGAAGCGAAATGTCCATATCGGGCAACACGCGTATGGCCGTTATTATGGATGCATTTTCAACATGAAGCGATATCGTTGTCTCGTTCACAATGCCTTTATCGTCGCGTCCAATCGCCGAAATGGTAAAAGATCCCAAGTAATCGTCGGGGATCGTAAAAGAATATTCATACGGCGCCGAATCGTCTATGACGGCGCCAAAAGGCGCGAGTATCAGCACAGCGTTGATCGTGCCGTTAGCGGATACTTGTACGTCAACATCTGAGCCTGGAGCAAAATGGGATCCGGCGGCAGGAGACGCAATCTCGATGTCGCCATTGCCGGCTTCGCTCAGTGTCGCTTCCAACATTTTTTCGATGGTGGGCAGGAACCAAGGCAGCTGGATATTCACCGGCTGCGTAAAGCCGGAGGCGGAAAATGCGCTGGCCGTGCCTGCCCCAAGCAGTTCGATAACACGGGCGATTACGGCGGCTTCCGTGTTTTCGGGAACATGCCAGTAAACAGGTATCTCACTCACGTTCTGGCTGCCGAGCCCACCGCCTTGGCTTTCATCGGCGACCACGGCGTCGTTTTTCAAACCCAGGAGCGCATCCACGGTCAACTGTTCGGAGGGCCACAGCGCGAACTTCGCGGCAGGCAAAATGATATTGACGAACGGGATGTCCACCAGAGGCGCCCAGCCGAGACCGATAATCGCATGCGCGGGAACAGGATTTTTTCCGAGATTCCGGGCGTTCAACACGGAATCCATCGCGCGGCTATGCACTTGCATATCCTTAACCGCGCCCATGTCAATTATAAAATCCTTGAGATAGAGAAGTTCCGCAATCCGTGAACCCAGTATCGGAACTTGTTGAAGGGCCATTGCAACATTTGCCATCTGCGATCCGAAGTGCGGCGTTCCAATGGTAATAAACCGCCGGATGTCGTTTCTGTAAGGCGTTGCCCCTTCCAATTCCTGTATGTAGTACCTCGTTACGATACCGCCCATGCTGTGGGCAACGACATCTACCTTCGATACGGCGAATCCGGCATCCATCGCGTTCTTTTTTGCAAGACGCACGGCAAGCCACGCGGTATTCTTGTTTGCCGAAAACGGCGAGTTCGACAGTTCATGATAGGGATGGGCGTAGGTGAATTTGAAGCCATTTGACGCGAGTTCCGCCTGCATTGGCCTCCATTTGTCCGCATAGCCGCCCCAGCCGTGCAGCATGGCCACGGGAGGACGCGCGAGAAGCAAGGTCTTGGATTTGGGCGTGGCGCCTGACCCGACGCGAATCGAGAATGCGACCGGCGTCGTTTGATTGATTCCGCCTGTATACGCGGCGGGCGCGGTGTACTTCCGATAGGCGGTATGATTTGCCGGGTTCAGCGTTATCGCGCCCAGCGTACCCACCGGTGGATTCGTCGTTATGGCGATGTCGCCGGATGCGATGCCGTCGGGCAAATCGGACAGTTTCAGCGAAACGACTGTTTCGCCGTCCGTACACACGCCGGTAATGGGCGTTTCGTGTTGCTGTGCATCTAAAAGTACGAAACTGGCCGTGCCGTTCCATTCGCCCTCGCCTTCACCCTCGCCTTCTCCTTCGCCCTCACCTTCACCCTCGCCCTCGCCTTCACCCTCTCCTTCCCCTTCGCCAGGAATGAAGCCCAGCGTATTGATGCCGAACGGGTCCGAAATACCGGACCGCACGTTCAGGCGTATCCCAACCGTGTTCACGGTGAAGAGCGCCGAAATTGCATCGCTTGGCTCGGAAATCACCCACGTGCTGTCGAACGAAAACGGCGGCGATATCCCCACGCCCGCAAACGCGGCAGCCGCGTATGGAAGAAGGGATAACAGTACAACCGCGCCACGCAACGCCCATCTTTTCCTATTCATTGCGTCTCCTCGTAGGACAGGCTGTCTAGCCTGTCCTGCCGTGGTCCTTTTACGTCTTCATTCGTAAGGACAGGCTCGACAGCCTGTCCTACGCTTCCTCGACAGGCTAGACAGCCTGTCCTACGCTTCCTCGACAGGCTCGACAGCCTGTCCTACGCTTTTCCGACAGGCTGGACAGCCTGTCCTACGTCACGTTCTTCGAATGCACTTGACCATTCCCAATCGTCGGAATACGCGCACAAACCGGCCCTAACCGGATTGGCGTCGATGTAGTGCACGATACGCCGACCTTCCGCTTCGTTCCGAACCCAATGATCGTAATTCTCATCCTGCCAGAACGCGCCCTTCCGCCCCAACAAACGGTTTGCCTCGCGCGCGGTATAACCTTTCAACGTCTGCATGATATTTCGCAAAGGCCAGCACTGTAGGACAGGCTGTCTAGCCTGTCCATTTCTCGCCTGTCCGGCAGGCAGCGGTTGTATCAGGATATGCACATGATTCGGCATGATCACGTAACGGCGAAGGTCGTAATACTTACCGTTCCAATGGCGGAGGTTGTCGCGGATCATCGCCGCGACCCGCGGGTCGCCAAGCCACTTTGGCGAGGGCGCCGTGTCCAACGCATTGTCGAACTGATTGAAGATATGTTTCCTGATTCGGGCCCTCTTGGCATCCTCGGTTTCATCCGGACGCATCGGTTCGGCCATCAGACGCTCGCGTTCTTCACGCAGTTCGGCCAGCACGCGGGCGGGCAGCGAACCCGCCAGACGATACGTCACGAAGACATACGCCCAGTCTGGCTGCCAATGCGGCAAGTGACGCCGGTAAAACTGTATGCCGTCTTCAACCAATGGCCGATTCCTTTCCATCGAACGACAGGCTGGACAGCCTGTCCTACATTACTCGTAATTCCAGCCGTTGCCCGTAGGACAGACTGTCTAGTCTGTCCAATAAACGACAGGCTGGACAGCCTGTCCTACACTTTTGCGACAGGCTGGACAGCCTGTCCTACAGTTTCCAAAAATTTCGAGCGCGCTTCGCGCGCTAGAGTGAAAAGAACAAAGAGTACGCTAAGGTGTCCGCACAAGCCGCATGCCGAAGCCGTTGTTGCGGCTGTCCGGGCTGCTGCCGCCGCGATAGGCCGCGCGGCAGCCCGCGGAATTGTGGCCCCACGCACCACCACGCAGCACCCGGTACGAACCAGCCGGATCCTCCCAAGCCGTGCCATCGGTGGGTGCGCCTTCGTAGTTGCCGTGGTGCCAGTCCTGGCACCATTCCCAGATGTTACCGTGCATGTCGTAGAGTCCGAAGGCGTTCGGGAGCTTTTCGCCAACGGGATGCGTCTTATTCGCCGAATTCGTGGAGTACCACGCGTAATTGACGAGTTCGGCTTCGGTGTTGCCGAAGTGCCAGCGCGTGTAATTCGTGCCGGCCCGGCAGGCGTACTCCCATTCGGCTTCGGACGGCAACCGGAACGTGCCTTTGCCCATCGTGTTGAGTTTCGTGATGAACGCCTGGCAATCGTTCCATGAAACATATTCGACAGGCAGGCTGGCGTTTCCGGTGAATTGGCTCGGTGCGGTACCCATCACCGCCCACCACTGGGCCTGGGTGACCTCGAATTTGCCCATATAGAAAGGCTGCGCGAAGGTCACGGTGTGTTGCGGCGCCTCGCTGGTGTTGCTCCATCCGGGATCGAGCGGGGAACCCATCGTGAAACTGCCCGACGGAATCAGGACCATTTCAAGCAGGACGTCGCCAGGCAACGTAACCGTGAGCGTCTGCCCCGTATCGGCGGCGGTCACCTTGGCGCGGGCTTGCGGCCATAGGACTTCGGGGCGGTCGCGAACGGCGTCCCAGACGATGTGCCGGTTCGAGCCGTTGGCGACGCCTGCGCCGACGTCGCCGGACAAGAGCGTCTGCAAGGGCGCGATGTTCCAGTGGACGCCGTTGTCGTTCGAGAATGCAAGACTCACGATGGCCGTGCCCACCGCGCCGGACAGATCGTAGTAAACGTCCACCTGCCCGGAGCCGTCCGTGCGTTGCGACGCCCGGACGTTGCTCACGACGGGATCGGCCAAGGCCACCCATCCGCCGGAAATCACAAGACAGAATCCAATCGCCCAGCGTACGCCCGACCCGGCAACCCATTTGCCTCTCATCGCATGTATCCTCCCATAGCACCCATACGGTCCGTTTCCGGCCAACCTCGCGCCTACACTATCACATTTGTTTATTTTCAGGATACAAAAAATGTGCCGGCCGGGCAGATAGACGGATCCTACGTTTTTCTTGTGGGACAGGCTGTCCAGCCTGTCCTTTGTCTAGCCTGTCCGTCTGACCGGACAGCCTGGACAGGCTGTCCTACAATTTTCGACAGGCTAGACAGCCTTTCGCATAGTGGTTCAGTTTGTTTGATGATGTCTGTAATACACCATTATTGCGCGGTGGCCAGGAAATGGTCCAGCGCCGTTTGGTCCATGCGCACGCGTTGTTCGAGCGGCAGGCGCGACGGGGTTTCAATCGTATAGACGCGGGGTGCGTTGAAAAGGCGGAGATAATTTCCGATGCTCAGTTTCCGCGCCAGTTGCACGCACCGCAGGGTCCACATCGGCGCGCGGATAAGGCCGTCGCGCACTTTGAGGATCGCCATGGACGCGTCCCGATCGATGGGCGTGCCGCCGGCGCGCAGCGTTTCCAGCAATGCGCGGACGGCGGCCGTGTCTTTTTCCGCGTATTGATAGAGGTAAAATCCCGTCGCGCCGCCGTCTTCGTGAAAATCCAGCGCAAGGTCATGGCGCTTGCCGTCAAGAACGTCGCGGACGAACCGCGTTTCCTGTCCCCGGCACGATGAAAAGTCGCGGTTCAGGTCGAATCCATCGCCATTTCTTCGCCGGTTGTGCGCCCATCCCCACGGATTGGCGAGGGGGATGATATCGAAGGCGGTATCCGGATACAGGCGTTCATCGGCGGCGAGCCGTTCGATAAAACGCAGCAGGCATTCGACGCCCGCCGGTTCGTTGCCGTGAATCGTGCCCAGCAAAAAACAACGCCGCTTGACGGCCTCCCCCGGTTCGCGAACGACCAGCCAAAACGGCGCGGCAAAGCCGTCGTAAGTCACGGTTCCCAATTCGCGAACGACGACGCGGCCCGAGGCCGCCGCCGCGGCGAGACGGCTCTCCACGTCGGCAATATCCCGTACCTGCGGCGCGTTCCGGTATGCCGGCGACGGCCGCATATACGCAAAATAGCCGGCGGACACGGCCGTGGCCGCAATCAGGACGCATAATCCGGCGATGGGCCATCGCCTGCCCTTGCCGAAGATTCCCATGACCGGTTTTCCTCCTCGGGCGATTTACCGGGAAATCGCGGTACGGATCATTCGGATGACGGCATCGCCCATTTCCTGTTCGACTTCGGGCGCCCACCGCACGGGGCAGGCGTATTGAATCTGGATGACCTGGCCCTGGTAGATGTTCGCCTCGACAAGCGATCGCGTGGGAATGTAGAGGTTATGCTCGCCCATGTAGGCGAAAACCATGATCGGGCGATCGTTTCGAAATTCATTTTTCACCCGGAGACCGATAGGCGCGCAGACTTCGCCCTGCATGGCCACGAAAACGAGAGGGCCGATCGTCGCCACGATGGTTTCCTCGTAGCGGCAGGGGAATTCGCGGGCTTCCGGCAACCGGTCCACAAGGAAAGCGTCGTCGGTGCAAACCATGTCGGTGGTTTTCACGGGAAACGGCAGCCCTTCCCTGTATCTTCGCAGCAATTCGCGCAGCCAGTTGGTATGGCGGTGCCGTTGGGGGTAGGGCACGAGACCGATGTCGAGCGGCGCGCCCATGACGGCGGCCAGGCGCTCGGCCTCCTCGCGCGGCATGGGCGGCGCGAGCGGCAGCGGGATCACCGCCATTTCCGAACGAATCGAACCGGTGACATCCTGCATGGGACCGTTCAGAACGGACATGGCGGCGTCGGCCAATGCCCTGCCGAGCCGCTGGACGCGCGGAATACCGTGGCCAAACGGCATGACGGCGAACTGGTTGCCCCCGCATGCGTCGGCATACAAGGGCAAGCATCCCGGCAGGCGCGCCTCGAGTTCGTCGAGTGCGTACCCGCAATGGCCGACGCCGATATGATCCTCCGTGGCCTGAATCGGATGCGCGGGATGGTTGAAAAGAACCGCGACGGGCGCGTCGCCCTTGACCACTTTCAGGACCTGGATTTCCTTGTCAATCACTTCCGCGCCCATGCGGATGACAAAATCGCCCTCGCCGGAACCGAAAAAGAGCCTTACGGGGCCTTGTTCGTTCTCGATGGCTTTCTGGACGAGATCGAAGATCCGGTCCGCGAGCCAGCGGCCGTACGCGAAATTGTCCGGCACGATCTGAATGGGCGCCTCATGATTGTGCGTGGCGAGAAGAATGAGACGTTCCGGCGGAATACCGAGTTCATCCCGGCACCGGACCCGCAGGATGGGCGTGGCCACGTCGAGACAATTCAAATCGTACGTCACGACGACCATGCGCGCCGTGCCGTCGTTCAACACCAGCGCGCGGGCGTACAGATCGTGGTCCACGGCAACATGCTTCTTACCGGTGACAAGGACGCGCGGCACATCGTCCCTCGGCGTAATGACGGCCTTCGCCGTGCCGGCGGTCATCTCGATTCCGCAAACCGCACTTGCGGCCGACATGCACAAACATGCGAATACGACCATTCTCATGGCAAGCACCTCCGGCGTTTCCTGGCAACCAACGCTATTGTACGCAATTGCCGGCGATCAAAATAAGACGCAATGAAAAGAACCGGATTGACGAAGCACCGCCAATATCCGGCGCCCGCCTTTTTGCTTTGCGTCAAGATTCTTTTGGACAGCAATCACTCTTACTCTTGCTCTTACTCTTGCTCTTGCTCTTACTCTTACTCTTGCTCTTACTCTTCCTCTTACTCTTGCTCTTGCTCCTACTCGTACTTGCAAGCGTCATCATAATCGAACAAAACCGTTCGCCTAAGGGGACAAACTGTCTTTTCCCCATACTCTCTCTCGATAACGAGTACGAGTACGAGCAAGATCACGAGAGCACGAGAGCACGAGGGGGGAGGAGACACGGCGGAGGTCTCTACCATCGGATATCACGGTCTTCCGCACAATTAGATAAGTCTGCCCTGTTCGCATCCGTTCGCGAGTTGGACATGGGAGCGCGAACGGGTTAGTATGTGTCTCGGTCGTTTGCGGTCATGAAAGATGGAGGAGGTCACTGCGCTCGTGTCGGATTTGTATGCGCTCGAGTTGGGCGGCAAACTGCTGACCGGCGCGGCGTTTGTCCCGTATCTGGCATGGGGTGTCTATGCGCTGCGGCGCCGCTATCGTTTTCATGAGGACATTCCGCGCCGGATCGAAGCCGTTACCTTGATAGGGCTGGTCCTTTTCGTAGCCCTTGAGACCTATCTCCTCCACCGTTTCATGCGGGACAGTCCGGGCTATTTTTTCTTTGCGGTGCTTGGGCTGCTGGTGTCGGCCATGGCGTTGTACGGTCCGATGCTGATCTCGCTGTCCTCGCAGATTATCGTGGACATGGTCATGCCGTCCGAGCGATCGAAGACGCACGAGCCCGGCTACGGTCCGGCGGAGGCGCTCGAACGGGCGGGCGATTTCGAGGGTGCGTTGCAGGAGTATCTGATCATTGCGCGAATGTTCCCCCGCGAACCGGCGGTGTTGCTGCGCATCGCGGAGTGCTGCCTGCGTCTGAATCGAACAGCGGAAGCGGCGGGATGGTTCGAGCGGGCCGCGAATTATCTCGATTCGGCCGAGCGGTGTCTGCAGGTGGCAAACCGGCTTTGCGAACTGTACAATCGGCAATTGAACCGTCCCGAAGAAGCGGTTCGTGTATTGGAGGCCTATCTGGACCGGTATCCGGACGCGGAATATGCCGAATCGGTCCGGCAGCGCCTGAAACGATACGGCACGAAGGCGTGAGCGCGTGCCCCATTGGAAGGAAACGATCATGAAATTCCGGCTCGAAGGCGTCATCCCCGCCATGCTTACCCCCTTTACAAGCCGGGGCGAACGGGTGGATTACGATAAGGCGTGCGCGCTGGCGGTCCGGCTGGCCGGCCAAGGCGTGCACGGCGTGTTTCCCTGCGGCACGACGGGCGAAGGGCTGTTGATGACGCTCGACGAGCGCAAGCGGCTGATTGCGGAGGTGGTGAAAGCGGTGCGCGGCCGCATCAAGGTCGTCGCGCACACCGGTTGTTTCGACACGACCTCGACCATCGAACTGACGTGTCATGCGTTCGAGGCGGGCGCGGACGCGGCCGGCGTGGTGACGCCGGGGTTCTACGGCTATGACAACGTTTCGCTGTCGGCTCATTTCGGCGCGGTGGCCAAGGCCGCCCACGGCAAGCCGATCCTGCTCTACAACATTCCCGGCTGCGCACGAAATGTGCTCACGCCGAAACTGGTCGTGGAACTGGCCAACCGGCATGAAAACATCGTGGGCATGAAAGACAGCAGCGGGAACATGTCGGCGTTGACGCAGATCCTGGCGCACGCGCCGCGCGGCTTCACGGTGATCAACGGCGTGGACGAATACTCCTACCAGGCGCTGCTGGCCGGCGCCAAGGGGTGCGTCTCCAGCACGGCGAACGTCGTGCCGGAGTTGTTCTTGGCCGTATTCGACAACGTGCGGGCCGGCAACCTCAAGAAAGCATGGAACGCGCAAATCAAATTGTCGGATGCGTGCGGATTCTTTCATTACGGCTCCTATGTAGCGTATTACAAGGAAGGACTTCGTTTGCGCGGATTCGACCCGGGCGCGGTGCGCCCGCCCCAGCGCGAACTCGGCGCCGCGGAACGAAAGGCGTTCGCCAAATCGCTCAAGGAATCCGGTATTTTATAACAACGCAGTGAGGTCATCGTGGCGGTCCGGCTGTCGCTTATAATTCCCGCCTACAATGAGGCAAAGCGCATCGGCCCGACTTTGCACGATGCCGAGACGTACCTTGCCCGGCAGCCGTTTGCGTCGGAAATCATCGTCGTGGACGACGGCAGCCTCGACAGTACCGCGCAGGTTGTCCGCCACTCGTTTCCCGGCGTGAAACTAATCAGTTACCACCCCAATTGCGGAAAGGGGCATGCCGTGAAAGTGGGCATGCAGTTTGCCGACGGCGATTACCGCGTCTTTTCCGATGCCGACGGATCGACACCCATCCAAGAATTGGAAAAATTCTGGCCCTGTTTCGATGCCGGCGCCGACATCGTTATCGGATCGCGTTCGATGCCCAAATCCAATGTCGAAGTCCGGCAGCATTTGCTACGTGAAACCATGGGACGCATCTTCAACCTGTTCGTCAAGGCCCTTGTTGTCGGCGGTTATGTGGACACCCAATGCGGATTCAAGGGATTCACCCAGCGCGCTGCCGGAATCGTTTTCCCGCGCCAGCGGCTCGACGGGTTCAGTTTCGACACCGAATTGCTGTTTATTGCACGGCGCCACGGCCTGCGCGTTGAACAGGTCCCCATTCGATGGCGAAATTCCGCACGAAGCCGCGTCAGCATCTTTTCGGATTCGCCGCGCATGTTCCGCGACCTTTTCCGTATACGCCTCAACGACTGGCTGGGCCGCTACAAATAAACGCGCGGCCTATGGAATAAAACTCACGGTGCTTTTGAGGCTCGCAATCCATTCGGCCATGAGTTTGGCGGCGTTTTCGGCGTCGCGAAGCGAGATCAGTTCGACAGGCGAGTGCATATACCGGTTCGGGATGCTCACCAGTCCCGCCGCGACGCCGCCCCGGCTGAGTTGGATCGCGTTGGCGTCGGTGCCGGTTCCTCGCGGTTCGGCGGCCACTTGGTACGGAATCTTCTTGCTTTTGGCCACTGCGATGAGTTGCCGATAAACGATCGGGTTGATATTGGGCCCCCGGGCGATGATGGGCCCGCTGTGGATCTTCCCCTCACCGTAACGCTTGACGTCCGCGCTCGGGTAATCCGTCGCGTGGCCGACGTCCACGGCGATGCCCGCATGCGGATGGCAGCCATAACTGCTCGTAATCGCCCCACGCAGGCCGATCTCCTCGGCGACCGTGGTCACGCAGTACACGGCGCAGTCAATCTTGCGCTTTTCGAGCAGCCGCATCGCCTCGATGATCACGAACGCGCCGATGCGGTCGTCGAACCCGCGCGCCACGACCTTGTCGTCCTGCAACGCGACGAATCCGGCATCGGTCGTGATGGGATCGCCGATCGCGACAAGTTTTTCGGCGTCCTTCTTGTTCTTTGCGCCGATGTCCACCCACATTTGGTGCATCTTGAGCGCCTTGCCGCGGTCTTCCTGGTCCATCATGTGAATCGCGGTGCGCCCGATGACGCCCTGCACCGGTCCCTTCGCCCCGTGAATCGTCACGCGCTGTCCTGCGAGCACTGCCGGATCGATCCCGCCGATCGGCACGAACGCGATGAACCCCTTGTCGTCAATGTTGTTGACCATGAGGCCGATCTCGTCAACATGTCCCGCGAGCATCACGCGCAACGCGGCATCGGGATTGCGCACGGCGTACTGATTGCCGTGGACGTCCTTGTAGACCTTGTCCACGTACGGTTCGACATAGGCCTTGCAGACCTCCTGCACCTTTTCTTCAAAGCCGGACGGACTCGCGGTCGTTACCAGCCGTTTCAGGAATTCGAGCGATTCGGCACGCATGATCAGGCTCCTCCGCCGCGCACAGCGGCTTTGATGGCTTTCAGGTTCTTCATGGCGCGGTCGCCGCCGCGTCCAAACAGGTCGTGCAGGCGTTCGTACTCCGCGAACAGTTTCATGTACATTGCATGGTTCCCGGCATTGGGCGTGTAGACCGTGTCGCGCACGCCGGCCATCTTCGCGGCCGCGGCCTCGATGTTCTCGTGGCCGCCCGCGGCCTTGCCTGCCGCGACCGCGCCCCACATCGCCGCGCCCAGCGCCACCGTCTGCGGACTTGCCGCAATCTTGATGACCCGGTTCGTCACGTCCGAGAAGATTTGCATGAGCAGCGGATTGCGTTCCGGCAGCCCGCCGCACGCGTACAGTTCCTCGATGGGCACGCCGCTTTCCTCGAACTGCTTGATGATTTTGTACGTGCCGAACGCGGTGCTTTCGAGGAGCGCCCGGTACATCTCGGCGGGCGTCGTGGTCAGCGTCATCCCCATCATCAGACCGGTCAGGTCCGCATCCACGAGGATCGATCGGTTGCCGTTCCACCAATCAAGGCACAGCAAGCCCGATTCGCCGACTTTCAGCGCCGCCGCCTGTTCGCTCAGATAACCGTGCACGTTCGTGCCGGCCTTCTTCGCCTCGGCTTCGATGGATGCCGGAACACAATTCTCGACAAACCACGCGAAGATGTCGCCCACGGCCGTCTGGCCCGCCTCGAAACCGTAGAAGCCCGGCAGGATGCCTTCCTTGACCACGCCGCACTGGCCGTCCACGACTTTCTTCGCCGTGCCGTTGACCATGTGGCACACGCTCGTGCCCATGATCATGACCATCTTGCCCGCCGTCGTGACCGTCGCCGCCGGAACCGCGACATGCGCGTCCACGCCGCCCGTCGCCACGGCCGTGCCCGGTTTGAGGCCCGTCTTCGCTGCAATTTCAGGCAGCAATCCACCCGCGCGCACCCCTGCCGGATAGATGTCCTCGCTCATTTTCTCCGCGACGACATTCTCGAACCGTGGATGCAGCGCCTTGAAAAAATCCTTCGACGGATAGCCTTCATCCCAGATCGCCTTGTAGCCCGCCGCGCACGAGTTGCGCTTTTCCTCGCCGCAAAGTTGCAGCACGATCCAGTCGCCCGCTTCCATCAAGCGGTCCGCGGCCTCATAAATTTCCGGCGCTTCGTTCAGGATTTGCAGCGCCTTCGGAAAGAACCACTCGCTCGAAATTTTGCCGCCGTACCGCGCGAGGAAATCCTCGCCGCGCGCACGCGCTGTTTCATTGATCAGATCCGCCTCCGGCTGCGCTGCGTGGTGTTTCCACAGTTTCACCCACGCGTGCGGATGGTCCGCAAACTCCGGTTTCATGCACAGCGGCGTGCCGGCCTTGTCCGTCGGAAGCATCGTGCAGGCCGTGAAGTCTGTCCCGATGCCGATCACGTCCTCGCCGCTCACGCCCGATTCTTTTAGGACCTTGGGGATCGTCGTTTCGAGGACGTGAAGATAATCGCGCGGATTCTGCAACGCCCAGTCCGGTTCGAGCCGCTGGCCCGATCCCGGCAGCGCCACGTCAATCACGCCGTCCGGATACGGCTCGACCGCCGTCGCTACCTCTTCCCCCGTATCCACCGCGACCAGCAAGGCCCGCCCCGATTCCGTGCCATAATCCAACCCCAACACGTATTTCCGTTTCATGTCAACCGTTCCTTTCCGCACGAAAAACAAACCAACCCGCCACCATGCTAGCAATACGCGGGCCGGACTGTCCAGTCTGCCGAAAAACATGGGGCAGACAGTCCAGTCCGTCATTATGGCCGACAGGCTCGACTGCCTGTCCCACGAAGGGCCATGCATTCTATCGGCAATAACGGGCAGTCATGCCTTCCGCTCTTGTAATCGGCGCCTTGCACCGTCCAAGGGACATGGCATTTGAGGGAATTGGGCGCAATAAGACGGATCCTTGAATACCCCCCCAAGGGAAATGGACGGACAAAAGGGGCTGTTTTCAAACTGAAGAACAAAACAGCCGTCCCTCCAAGGCATATTGGTCCAATCAATTTTTTCTTGACAATTACATACGGGCGTGGTATAGGCTAGTCAAGATCGTAGTGATTTCAACTGGCTTTACAACCCGGATGTTACCAACTCGAACACGGAGGTATAGGCTAGTCAAGATCGTAGTGATTTCAACTGGAGTCGTGCAAAACAGCAAAGGAGTAATACCTCATGAACAGAAAAGGATTTACACTTATCGAGTTGCTGGTGGTCATTGCCATCATCGGTATTCTGGCGGCCATTCTGCTGCCGGCCCTTGCGCGCGCGCGCGAATCGGCCCGCCGGTCGAGCTGTCAGAATAATCTGAAACAGTGGGGCATCATCTACAAGATGTACGCCAACGAGTCGGGCGCCAACAAGTTTCCGACAGTGCAGGCAGGGATCTTTCCCAGTTATCCGGACAGGGTCATAGACACCATGTATTTCGATCTGGGGCCGAATTCCTTCGCAATGTATCCGGAATATCTGACAGATCCGAAGATCACGTTCTGCCCGTCGGATTCTAACTACGGTACCCTGATGAAGAACATCATCGGCGACGACGGCAACATCTGTTTCGGCATGGCCCGATCGCCGGATAAATGTTCGAGCGCCATTGACGGCAGTTACACATACATCGGCTGGGTTTTCGACCAAGTGGGGTACAAGGAACCCGGATCCGACATGACCCTGATCGTCACGTTCATGAACAGTATCGGCCAAGGGAGTGTTTCAACAGCGCCCCCCGGCAATGGACTGGATCAATTGGTGGCCGGATTGAATGCCCTCTTCCAGCCTGAACTCGTTGCCGCCGTGCTCAACAAGGACGGCGCAAAAGTGGCCCAGTACATTGACGGCGATATCAAAGTAGCCGAAGGACTGGGCAATGGCGGCGGCACGACCATCTACCGCCTGCGTGAAGGCGTCGAACGTTTCCTTGTCACGGATATCAACAATCCGGCGGCAACGGCCCAGGCCCAAAGCGCCCTGCCCATCATGTTCGACCATATCGCTACCTCCACGAGCATGTTCAACCACATACCGGGCGGTTCCAATGTCTTGTATCTCGACGGACACGTGGCGTTTGTGCGCTATGACCAGAAAGGCAACGATATTTGCAACGAGCAAGTGGCCAATGCCTTGACGGCCCTCTCAGCGGCGTTGTAATCGCGGCGTTCAATAAGGCAGCGAGCGGTAGGCGCATTTTCAAGCAAAACGGACGGTTTGACAGGAAAAATCGAGCCGTCCGTTTTCCTTTTTTTATGTTCCGCGCGTGGTAACCTGTAATGCCTGCAAGACATGATTGTAAAATGACCAAAGGCAATCATTGACGAGTGAAACCGAAACGATTACGATGGCGGCAGGCTCGTGAAAGCGAGGAGGATCGCGTTATGAAGACGTTGATGATAATGGCCGGACGTTTCGCCTTGAAGGGGTACAGTCTTGTCCTTCTCCTTGTATTGTGGCTGATGAGCATCGGCGGGGGGGCGACGGGCGACACGCTTGAGCCGGAATACGGCGTAATTGCAATGTACGGCGCGCCATGGCCGTATTATTGCTGTACCGGTTCGTGGGACAAGGCGCATGATGCGCCCATAGACGAACGTGGGCATGAGTGATCGGCGCATCCCATGGCGGACACGTCTGGCGTTGCGCACGTTCCGGCGATACCGGCACGCACAGGCCGCTTTGCATGAATTGACCTACCTGTTTTGGGAATGCACCCTCCGGTGCAACCTGAATTGTCTTCATTGTGGAAGCGATTGTACCCGCGAGGCCGCGGCGTCCGACATGCCGCTCGGCGATTTTCTGCGGGTGCTCGACGATATCCGCGCCCGGCACAATCCCGCGAAAATAGCCGTCGTCCTTACGGGCGGCGAACCGTTGTTGCGGCCGGATCTTGAAACGGCGGGCCGTGCGTTCCGTGAACGCGGATTTCCATGGGGTATGGTGTCGAACGGCTACGGGCTGAATGAGGACCGTTTTCAACGTCTGATCGAAAGCGGACTGGGCAGCCTGACGATCAGCCTCGACGGATTGGAGCACGCGCACAACTGGCTGCGGGGGCGGCCGGATTCCTTTGCGCGCGCCGTGGAGGCCATTCGGCGGGCGGCCGCCGTGCCCGGCCTTGCGTTTGATGTGGTCACTTGCGTGAACCAGCGTAATTTCGATTCGCTTGGGGATGTGGAGGCGCTGTTGATCGGGCTGGGGGTGAAGCGGTGGCGCCTGTTCACGATTTTCCCGAAAGGTCGCGCGCGGGGTGACGCGGCCTTCGACCTGTCGCCAGGACAATTCCGTTCCCTGCTCGATTATATCGAAGCCGCGCGAAAGGCCGGACGCATTTTAGCCAGTTATGGCTGCGAGGGCTTTCTGGGATCATACGAGGGGCGGGTGCGCAACGGTCTGTTCTGGTGCCGCGCCGGCATCAATATCGGGTCCGTGCTGGCCGATGGATCCATCTCGGCGTGTCCGAGCCTCCGCGACGATTACGTTCAGGGCAATATCTACCGGGATCGTTTTCTGGACTGCTGGGAAGACCGGTTTCAGGTCATGCGCAACCGATCATGGACGCGGACCGGAACATGCGCCGAATGCGATGTGTTTCCGTGGTGCGAAGGAAACGGACTGCATCTTCGCGATGCCCAGTCGGGGCGTCTGTTGCGCTGCCACTATCACTGGCTGACGGATGCGCCGCAAAAAGTCCTTGCGCATAGTTCAGATCCGGAATCCGAATAAAAGCGGGGAAAAACACGGCCGCCTGAACCTGCGGACAAGATGGGCATGGAAAGATTCCCAAAATTACATGAACCGCCTCGTCCCACCCAAGAACCGCCCGCCCGGCCGGTTCCTGAATGGAGCGCGCACAAAGACAAGGTTGAGGGGCCGCTTGGATTAGTAACGGCGTCCGCCGCCGCGTGAACCGCCGCCGCCAAATCCGCCGCCTCCGCCATAACCACCGCCGCCGCGCGAACCCCCGCGTGAACCGCCACCGCCATAACCACCGCCGCCGCGACGGGGCCCGCCGCCGCGCGAACCGCCTGAACCACGATCCTCGCGCGGACGCGCCTCGTTAACGTTGAGCTTGCGCCCACCCAGTTCAGTGCCATTGAGACCGGATATGGCCGCCTGTGCCTCGGCCTGTTCGGGCATTTCCACGAACCCAAAACCGCGGGATTCACCCGTAAACTTATCCTTGACGACCGTGGCGGACTGAACCTGCCCATAGGCTTCGAATGCCTGTCGAAGCTCCGCATCGGTGGTTTGGTGCGCGATATTGCCCACGTAAATGTTCATTCCTGTCTGATCTCCTTTAGATTCACCCGTCTGCAACAGCCGTCATCGGCCGATCTATCCAGCCCTCGAACAACCTGTACTGACACCACGCTACCGCCGTTTCGGTTCTTTTCACGGCGTTTTCACCACTCCGGAAACGCTTTCGGAACTCGTCCGATCCGCAGCGTCCGCTACTTTTGCCTTGCCGTCTTTCGATATGCCTTCACATAACTTGACCCACGCTTCGTCCGTCAGCCCGTCGAACTTGCCGGATTCAAGTGCTTCCAGACAAAAACTCTGTTCGCGGCGGTCAAAATGCGACTGAATGTGTCCCGCCGCGCCTTGTGACATTCGTTTGCTCATGCGTTATCCTACCACGAATGCCCGTGCGCTACAACCTTTCTTTCAGGGTTTCCGGAAGGTTCGCGCGCCATGCCGCTTCCCCGGATGCGCCCAATTCAAGGATGCCGGTGGTTTTCTCTTCGAAACCAAGCGTTTTCCGAAGCGCGTCCATATAGCGAATAATGAGCAATTCGGCCATGGCGTCGTCTTGGTGTTCGAATGCGTCCAAGAGCCGTTCGAAAAGAACCTGCGTCTGGTCAAATCCCAGCAGCGGCGTGTCGTAAAGGCCGCGCAGTTTTACGTAAATCCGGCCCATTGTGTTGAAAACAAGGCGATAGACCTGGTTGTGCGCGGCTTCGGCGATGGCGCGGAACAGGTCGAGGTTCAGTTCGTCAATCCGTTCGAGATCGTCGGGGCGTTGTCGCCGTTTGTGTACCATTTCACGGATGGCGGCGAGTTCTTCCGGGGTCCTTCGGACCGCGGCAAGCCGCACGATAATCCGCACCATATGCCCCCGGAATTCGAGCACATCGCGCAGAAATCTCAAATTGACCGATCCATCCTCGTTCGCGAGCAGCACATCGAAAAGTTCGATGCCGCTGGTCAGTTGAAAATCTTCCACATAGATGCCCGATCCCTGCAGAATCCGCACCAACCCCAGCGCCTCGAGCCGTTTCAGCGCCTCGCGCACGGTCGTGCGTGTCGCACTGAACGACTCGGCCAATTCGCGTTCCGTGGGCAGGCGCGAACCGCTTGGATACGTCCCCTCAAGGATGCTGCGCGTCAGTTGTCCGGCCAGTTCGCGCGCGCGTGTCAGCGGCGCCAGGGAATTCCTTGGGCACTTGCCAAACCTCTTGGGAGACACGTCATTCTCCTTGTTGTTTCCGGCGCGGGCCGCCGCGGTTTTGAAACGATTATCGCGGTCTGGATCTTCGCTGTCAATATCCCGCCGCGATCAGGGGCGTTTGCCCCAAATGCGAATATCGTCCACATTCCCCGTGTCGTCGAAGGATCCAAAGCCGATGCCGCCCGACGGAAAAGTCTTGTCTTCCGCCGTCATGATGGGCTTGGACATGTCGTCGCGGAAAACGTGGATCAATCCGGCGCCGGTGTCGCGCACGATGCGGACCGTGTGATACGTGTCGTCCCATGCCGTTCCGTTCGTTCGATCCTTGGCGATGGAAACGCGCGGCGCGCCGTTCACGAGGAAAATCGAGTTGGCGTGATCATCCGCCTTTGTCGCCATGTGGACGTAATAAAAATGGGACGGGTCGTTTCCGCCGAGAAAAACGCAGAAATCCCGGTGGCCGTATTCCCGGCCGGTCTGCTTGATTTTCGCCTCCAGAACGAAATCCGTCAGTTTGAGGTCCTTTATCCATGCGATATTTTTGGGGGAACGCACCGGCGGCTGATAGTTGCTCTGTTGAAAAAGGCTGTAGACGTGGTTGCCGTTTTCCTCCACGATTTTCCATGCGTTCGCGTCGGTTGGCGCCCATCGCTCGCATCCTTTTTCAAAATCCTCGGTGAACACCAGCGGCAAACCGTTGAATTCCTTGGCCGGTTCCGTCTTGTCCGCGCCGAACGCCGCGAAAGCCGCCATTATGAGTCCCCATGCCATTGTCTTTCCAAACATCGTTTTTACCTCCCGTATGTTTTCTGCCATGCGGCTGTCCTGTTTTTTCGACGGTGGCGCGGTGGCCGGACCGTATCAGTACCTTAAAATCTGGCTTCTACAAAAAGCAACAAGAAAGTTTTGGATAACTTGCGCAATCAATTGAAGTTCAATAATTGGGCGAGTGCGAAAATCGCGGGGTTTTGAGAGCGATTACGATTACGAGCACGATTACATGCACGAGCGCGAGCGCGAGAAAATGGGTTATGGGCGATACCCACGTCAATAGTTTTTCGATCGGAGAATGGAAACGAGCAGGGCAATCCCAAGGATTCCCGCCCCAAGATAGCCCGCCAGTCCGAGATGGCTGACGCCGGCGCCCATGCGTATCAGCAAACTCGATCCCACGATGAGGGCGGCCGTAATGAGGCCGAACGCGATGCGGTTGCTGCCGCGATCCAGCGCGCCCGCGATGGGCTCGACCCCCTCATGGCGGATCTGTGCGCGAAAGTGTCCCTTGCGCAAAAGCCCGATCAACTCTTTCAGGTCGGCCGGCAGTTCCCGCGAAAGGCGGATCATGGCGGTGAGGCCGCTTTCCGCGTCGCGCATCAGGCGGGCGGGCGAATAGCGCTGCGCGACGAGCCGTTCGACGTGCGGCTGGATCACAGGCACCATGTCCATTTTGGGATCGAGGAGGTGGCCGACCGATTCGACGGTGGCCAGCGCTTTCAGCAGCAACGAGAAACGCGGCGCCAACTGAAGCCGGTTGTTGCGAAGGATGTCCACCATCCGCTTGATGCCCTCGCCGACGTTTCCACCGCTGACGACCGCCCGCGCCTCGAAGGCGAGAAAGTCGGCGATCTCGTGGTGAAGCCGTGCGCGGTTCTCGCATTCGCCGGTCATCGTCAACGGCAGCATCGCGTTGATGCAGGCGTCGGCGTCTTCCCGGAAAATGGCCAGCAGGAGTTCCGCGAACGCGATCCCGTCGGTATGTTCGACGTGCCCGGCCATGCCGTAATCGAGAAACGCGATTTGATTGTCGTGGGTCACGAAAATGTTGCCGGGATGCGGATCGGCATGGAACAGATGATGATCGAACACCTGCCGGCACAACATTTCGCAGCAAATGTTGGCGACGGCCTTGGGCGTGCAATGGCGTTCGGGATAGGATTCGATGGCGTCTATCCGCACCCCGTCCACCCATTCCATTGTCAGCACGCGCCGCGCCGACAAGTCCTCGTATACGCGCGGCACGAAGATCTCGTCGGTTCCCGCGAAATTGGCGCGGAATCGCTCGATGACCCGGCCTTCGATGGTGAAATCAAGTTCCCGCGTGATCGAACGCGCGAATTCGTCCACGACACCCACGGGATCCGTCCAGGCGATTTCCTCGACATGGGCCGCCACCCATTCCGCGATGCGACGCATGAGACTCAGATCGGACTCGATAACGCGCTCGATGCCCGGCCGCTGGACTTTCACAGCGACAGCCGTTCCATCCTTGAGAGCCGCCCGGTGCACCTGGCTCAGCGAGGCCGCCGCCACCGGCGTCCGCTCGAAGCGGGCAAACAGCGAGGAGGGCTGCTTGCCCAACTCGTCCACAATCACCTGCTCGATGGCGTCGAACGGCGCGGCTATCACGCGGTCCTGCAAGTCCTGCAACGATTCGCTGACGGCGTTGCCGACCAGATCGGGCCGCGTGCTGAGGATTTGCCCGAATTTCACGAACGTCGGCCCGAGTTCCATCAGCGCCGCGCACAGGCGCTTGCCCTGGGTTTCCGGTTCGCCCGAAGGTGTTTCGAGAATATGCATACCGCGCAACAGCCGCGCGGGAATCCCCTCGTGGAGTTGAGCGCGGTGGACCACGTTGGCGAAACCGTGCTTGATCAACACCTGCACGACTTCCGCCAGGCGAACCACATTGCCGACGCGCTTGCCCAATGCCAGCACGCTGAACTACCCTCCAAAACATTCTTTTCCTTGGCGCGCCTGCATGCTATCAGGTTCCCGGCCGGCGCCGCCACTTCACGGCCATTCCCACATTTGTTTCGTTCCCGCGCGATCAATTACAAGACGATCGTTTTTCCTTGACAATACGCCGTGTTCGGCGCGTATGCTATTCGCACGAGGATCTAAACGGAACCGGGAGATCGTGCGATGATAGAACTCTATGGCAAGAAATACCGGGTGGCCGATTTGCGCCGCCGTGTCGGCAACATGGATCAAATCGCGGGCATCCGCACGGTACAACTGGACGACGGCAATGAACGCCCGGCGCGCGCCGCCATCCTGCATACCGGCACGGGGCTTGAATTGACGGTCCTGCTCGACCGCTGCCTGGATATTTCCGCCGCCTCGCACAACCAACGCGCCATGGGGTGGCGATCGGCCACGGGCGACGTTGCGCCGCAGTATTTCGAGGCGGAAGGGCTTCGGTGGCTCCGAAGTTATTTCGGCGGACTGGTCACCACCTGCGGCCTGACGCATGTCGGCGCGCCGCGTCCGGAAAGCGCGCTGCTCGGCAACGGCCTCCATGGCCGCATCGGCCACACCCCCGCGCGAAACATCAAAATCGTCCAAGAGTGGCAGGGCGGCGAGTACATCATGAGCGTCACAGGCACGATGCGCGAAACGGTGGTCTTCGGTGAGAACCTGACGCTGACCCGCACCGTTTCGACGAAACTCGGCGAGCGCCGGTTCTGGATTCACGATGTCGTCGCGAACGAGGGGTTCAACGACACGAAATACATGCTGCTGTACCATTGCAACATCGGCTGGCCGGCGGTGGATGCCGGCTCCGAGATGATCGCGCCGAGCCGTTTTGTCGCGCCGCGCGACGCCGTGGCCGAAGACGGCAAGGAAAACTGGCACAAGATGGACCCGCCGACCCATCAATATAAGGAAAAGTGCTACTACCACGACATGGTCCCCGCTCCGGATGGCAGCGTTACCGTCGCCATGGCGAACGACGGATTCGCGCGCGGGGAGGGTTTCGGCGTTTACGTGAAATACAACAAGGACGAGTTGCCCCGCTTTGTGGAGTGGAAGCAGATGGGCGAGCAGGACTACGTGATTGGATTCGAGCCGTGCAACTGCGGCGTGGAAGGCCGCCAGGTGGATGAGGAACTGGGCCTGCTTCACACCCTGAAAGCCGGGGAAAGCAAGCGGGTCTCGCTTGAATTCGGCGTGATTTTGTCGGAAAACGAACTGAAGGCGATCAAGGCGCGATGCGCCAAAATCAAAACGCGGCTCGTCAACAGTTACAAGGAATTCGTGAAAAAGCCGTAGGACCGCGTTCCGGTCCCTTGGCAAACGACCGCATGATAGCCGCTACCTTGGCGGTTTACCTGCTTCCCTCGGAACGGCGAAAAGGTTCTGAAAGGCCCCGTCCGTACCATCTGTACCCCCCCCCGTAAAGTATGTGCAATAGCCCTATTGACAAACCGCGCCGGTTGTGCCATACTGGGTTTCGGGAAAAGGGTGTTTGTCGGCGTCCGTACAGGAACAGTCAATGGACGATGGGAGGATGCGCAATGAAGAAAGTCTTTCTTGGCGTGCCGGGAGCAGGATTGGCGATACTGTGTATTGGAGCCGTTGTGGAAGGGGGATCGGAAAACACGCTATTGCCGGAAGGCATGACGTTTCCAAATCCCATGCGCAACATCATCCTCCGCGGACAGAGCGTTGAATCGGATTCCATCGGCGCCCAGCCGGAAATGGACGGCATGGACGAATCGAAGTGCGGCATTTCGACCGATTATCTTTCCATAACCAATGGGGAAGACGATGGGGAAGGCGAAGGAGAAGGATGTGGAAACGAGCAAGCCGCGCTTTATTTGAATGGCCCGCACTCGGCGCTCTTGGACGCGCACGACGGGTCGGCGCTTCTCATGGGCAGAACGGGCGTCGTGGCGGTGGGCAGTACGGAAAATTGCAATTTTACACCCGGCGTGGCGTTGTTGGCCTATCCGGAAAGCAGCACGGCCTATCCGGAACCGGCTCAAGCCGGCCTCCTGCTATCCACGTGTCCAAACACAAAAATATCATTGGCTTGGCTGGCAGCCATGAGAGAAGGTGTTACTCCGAGTGCTTCCCTCATCATGATGTACTCGAGCGCCACGGATTCTTCGAGTACCTTTATGCTGTCGGACTCGATTTCCATGTCGAATAACGATGTGGCGGGTATAAACATACGTTACGATAACTGGGTATCTGTTTATGGGGAAACAGTCAACATACAGAATCAAAACGCCGGTGTTTTGATCGAACCAAACGGAAGCATAACGATCCGGCTTGGTTCGTCGGAATAGAAATCGAAAGATGGAAAGGCTGTTTCCAAGAGCGTGTACGGAAAGTCCCTTGGGCGCGAAATGCGGGGCAGACTGTCCAGTCTGTCATTCCTGGAACGCAATACGTACAAAGCCAGACAGACTGGACAGTCTGTCCTACGCGCTTTCCGTACGGGTTTTTGGATAATATCATAGTATTAGTCTAGTTGTGTTTAATAGCATTATATTGTGACGTATGACTGAGGGGAGGACCCGGCCTGATGTCGAGGTTGTCTGTTTCGTTGGGGGTGATTTGTCTAATGGGCATTATTCCGAACGCATGGGCGGCCAAGCCCGGTGGCGATGAGATTCCGGAGGTATACTACAGCAAGGGTGGCATCCCTGTTCGCATCCGGATGTCCACGGAGAAAGTCGGCGTTCGATTCAAGAAAAATGTTGCGAAATCCAACCTGAATGGTATAATTAGAAGGCAGTCGGAAGCCGAAGAAATGGATTCGGTTCAGTTGGAGGCGCTTGATCGGCATCGTAACCGTGCGGCAGTGATCCGTGTCAAACCCGGCAAGGCCAAGCGCGAGGTGCGCAACATGCTCCACAATCTGCGCAAAATGCCCGAGGTGGAGGATGCCCGGCCGGTGTATGAAGTCGCGCCGGACGCCGAGGAACTCGAAACCGAATACCTGTATGCCAGTTTTCCGGTTGCGACGCCCGAATCCGAAGTCCAGACGCTCGCCGCCGAATACGATATCGAAATTCTCGAAAAGATCGACTATTCCGCGATAGGCAAAACCGGATACCGTTTCCGGGTTCCTTCCCGCAATCCGGCCAGCACCGTCGCCATCGCGAATCGGCTGCAAGAGAGCGGCAAGCCCATCGAGGCGGCGCCCTCTTTTTCGCATTTGTATGAAACATGGGCGTCGGTCGAGGACGACGGCCATCCAAACGATCCGCTGTACGGTTCCACGCCCCATAATCTTTCCCCGCACCGCCAGTACACCCTTTTCAACAACGGCTACTCCGTTCAGTGTAACGACGACCCGTGCGAGGACGATTGCCAGAATCACGAGTGCGAGCCTGGAACGCCCGGCTATTGCGGAACTTTCGACAAGGGCCATATCAACGCGCCGGGCGCATGGAAAATCCTCTATGAATCCAACCCGGAATACGGATTCAATCTGAAACCGCCTTTCGACACGCACCCGGACGTGGTCGTCGCGGGCATAGACAACGGCGTCATGCTCGATTACATCACTTCGCCCAAAGCGGGAATCTCCGATTCGGAATGTCCCCATTGCACGGCGGAAGACAAGGATGAAAACAGATACCGGGGCCATCCGGACTTCTATGCATCGGATATCGTGGGCGAAGGGGAAGGCGAGGGCGAGGAAATCCACGGCATCAGGCCGGACGACTATGCGAAGAGCAACCAATGGATCAACTGGCAGGAAGTGAACAACGTCATCGAACACGGCCCCGGAAACTACGACGGCAACAGCAGGGCAAACGACTTTTTCGGCTGGGACTTCGCAGGCAACGCGGACACGACCGGATATCCCGCATGGGATGGGGGCGACCCTTGGCCCTATCCCGTGGACGATCCCCTGTTGTGGGGGATTGCGCACGGCAACGAAGGCATCAGCGAGGTGGCCGCGCGCGGCAACAATGGCTACGGAATGGCCGGTATTTGCTGGCACGCGAAGGTCATGCCCATTCGTTATACCAGCTTTTATATGTCCGTCGGGCTTGGCGGCGACACGCTATACGATAAAAACATGGCCGATGCCGTGAAGTATGCCGCCGATTCCGGTGCGCACGTGATCGCTTTGTTGGCCCTTACACGGTCTTATTATCCCGAGAGTTACGATGCGATATGTTACGCGCGCAAAAAAGGATGCGTTGTGGTCGTTCCGGCCAGCAATATCAATCAGGACATCGGCGATCCGGCCAATCCGAATGTCGTTTATCCCGCCGTTCTGCCCGAAGTCATTACGGTCGGCGCCGTGAACTATGCCGGCCAGCGCTGCAACAACATCGATTTTGGCGGGGTTCGTGGAAGCAACTACGGGTGGATGCTCGACGTCATGGCGCCTTCCGGCAGCAAGAAGATTCCCGGCCATGCGTGCTGCATGAAAAACGATTATGTTACGCCGAACTCAGATAATCTCTGCCCCAAAATGTCGACGGGGCCGTGGGCGCTCTTTTTTCCCAATGCGGGGGCAAACGAGACCGGCGCTCCCGAGATGTACTTCACCTATCAGGGCACGTCGGCGGCCTATCCGCATGCGGCGGGCTTGGCGGCCCTGCTCCTGACCGTAAACATCAACCTCTCGCAATCGGAAGTGCAGGCCATCATGCAGTGGACCGCGAAAGACCTGTGCTATGAAGACGACTATGGCTACAAGCCGTACTGCCAAGACAAGGAGCACTACAACGAACTCCAACTCCTCCATCCCGCCACCGGTTGCACGGTTGACGGCAAACGGGACAAGGAGACGGGATGGGGAATTCTTGACTGCGAAGCCGCGGTGAAGAAAGCCATGAAAACGCGGTTCGCGGTCACGGCGCCGCCGTTCAGCCGGCACAACCACGCGACGGATGCGACGGAGAATATCGAGTTCTACAAGGACGCCTTCTCGATCGACGAGGATGGCGATTTCGCCATCGAAGGCATGGTCAAACCGTCGGCCAGCGAACTGGATCTCACCGTGGCCGAGGACACCCCGCAGTTCGTGCTGCGAAATGCCGAAGGCGATGTGGTCGTGCGTTTCGATCCGGAATGGACATGGAGTTCGAGCCGGACGGAAGACCAATGGCCGACGCTCTACCTCGCCGGGGATTTCATCCATCACGATTGGATTGTCGCGAGTGAAGGGGAAGGCGAGGGCGAAGGAGATCCGCCCGTTCTCGAACCGCCCAATGGTTCGCTGATTGTCAAGGATCACGAAGGAACGGTGGTGGGGTATTTCAGCGCGGTGGACGACGTGGTGAACGATATTCCCGCCGGCAGCCTCGTCGTGCGCGGGCGGGCGTTCCAGGGCGGCGATCCCGACCCGCAGATGTTCAAGACCGAACTGCTCGTCTGGGACAACTTCGAAGACCAGGAGTTGACCGTGCCAACGGTGTATTCAGAAGACTACTATGCAAGTCTGCCGCCGTGGGACCCGGTCAGCGGCATGAACGACTGGATTATCGCCGACGACTCGCCCAATCCGGAACATCTCGTCTTAAAGAGTAACGGCGCGTGGAGCCAGAACCATTCCAAGGATGTCATTCGGATACTGCTGCCGCCCGCGACTGAGGCAAATCCGAATCCGGGCGACCTGGACCTGACGCTGGATTTTGAGTATACAGGGTCCGCTTACTCGACGCGCGGATACTCGCGGTTCGTATTTCGCCGAAATCCTGAAGACATGGTCTACGTCGAATTGCGCGATCCGGAGAACACCGGAACTATTACGCATATCGATTTGCAGAAGGATGAGCAGACCCTGCTGTATGATGGATCAACCCCGCTTGAGGACATACCCCTCAGCCACATCTTCTATCACGCGCCCGATGGCACGAACATGGACGGCCGGGATTCGAATCATCCAGAGACCCGACTCGGGCCGCTTGTGCCTGGAACCTGGTACGAAATGCATATCCAAGCGCAAGGAGAGGTGGTCCGGGTGTGGATGCGCGAGCGGGACTCGTCCGACAAAGCCCGTCGTGCCTGGGCCGAGGTCATTCCCTTCCATGACATTTTTGATCCACAGGATCCGCTCTATCCGCACAAGGCGGCTTATGCGAATTGTCACTTTCCCGGCGCCGTTACGGAAGATCCTGCCATCCACGTAGGGATGATCGTAGCGCACACTCCTACGGACCTGCGCGAATGGAGCTTCGACGACATATCTATCGTGAAGTCCACCGTTTCGCAGCCTCCATGCGAATGAGGAAATAGCCATGTTCAAGTCCAACATGATTCGCCGCGCTTTCCCGCACGTTTTGATATTTCTTGTGGTTCTGCTTGCGGAGCCAGGCGCCGCGGGTGAAGCCGGGAAAGACTGGACCATGGTTCTTGATCGTGCTTCAGATGTTCGCCCCAGGCTATACCAATTCAATACCGTTTCGTTGTCAGACCGTTTCCTTGTGTTCGCCAGAAACCAGCGATACACAACATGCGATGGCACCAACTGGACGGCCGAAACGAGTAGTGTACCATGGCCTAATAGTTATGGCGTACAGTACATGGCGGTTCTTGGAGATCGTATTTGGGCCTTGTTTGGGAAAGAGATCTACTCGAACGACCAAACGCACTACATAGAACAGTTATGGTCGTCTGATGACGGGACTGACTGGTTAAAGATTCTCGATGGCACACCTTGGGCGCCTTCGTTGATCTGCACGTTCTTTTCCTTTCAGGGAAGACTATGGGTGATCAGCCTGGACTTTGATTTTGTTGCGTGTACTGGACATAACGTAATCTGGAGTTCCGCGGATGGCGTAGAATGGAGGCGAGACTTGGACCTCGCACCTTGGAGTGGGCGAGACCGCTTCGCTGTCGTCGAATGGGACGGGACACTGTATTTGTCTGGTGGGCATGATTTTTGTGGCGGAACAGCAGGAACTCGCTATGGCGATGTTTGGTGTTCATCAGATGGCCTGCAATGGTCTCTGCTTGTCGAGCACGCCGCATGGGAGGGACGCAGTGAGCATGCTTGCGCCGTATTTGGTGGGAACCTGTGGATCCTTGGCGGATGCACCTTGTCAGGGCGCGTGAACGATGTCTGGTCATCGTCCGATGGCGTCAATTGGGATCTGGCGGTCGAACACGGGCCTTGGGCACCAACGTCGAGCTTTGCCGCGCCGGTACTCGACGGGAAGCTCTGGGCAATGCAAGGCACCGATCAACGCGTTGATGCCTGGTTTACGACGGACGGCGTGGATTGGAAGCGGCCATTTCGTCCTGGTTTCGACGCGACGGAGTTGCAGGCCGGGGTGGTGTTCGACAATCGGATGTGGATACGTGCGCAAACGGCGTCGGATCACGCATGGCACACGGTGACCTCGACGGACGGCGCGAACTGGACGCCGACCGGCAGCGACGGCCATTTCCCCGAATTCGTGCTGCAAGACAGACTATGGGCCGTCGGCGACAAGACGTATAGTTCGGCGGACGGCCTGACTTGGACGCTCGAGGGCGGGCCGCTCCCGATCAAACCATGGGAAAAACAGGAGCACGCCTTTTTCACGCTGAACGACAGGGCGTACTATTCTGGCCTTACCGGAAGCTGGGCGGATGCGGAAGTCGGGCTTGCTCACTATTATGGGGACGAGCTGCAATTGACCGATGATGGCACATGGTCCAGTACGGGCCGGGGATCCAACTGGACCGCGGCTTATGCGACGTTCGCCGGGAAAATCTGGTCGCTTGGGGGATGCAGCGAGTACGCGTGGTGCGTTTACAATGATGTGTGGAACCGGAATCCCGATGGCAAGTGGACGAAAGTGGCGGCGTCATCACCGTGGAGAGCGAGATGGTTCCATTCGGCGATAGCGGCGGGAGGCAAGCTGTGGATACTCGGCGGGGTGACAACTGAGTACGTGGACGGCGAGACGAAGTACACGGAGTTGAACGACGTGTGGTACACGGAAGACGGGATTGAATGGACGCAGGCGACGGATGCCGCGCCGTGGTCGCCGCGCGTCCGGCCGACGGTGCTCGTGTACGACAACAAACTGTGGGTCATCGGCGGCGCGCCCAACGGCTGGGATGGCCCCCTTTCCATTACCTCCGGCACTGGGGATGTATGGTACACGGAACTCGGCGAACCGGGCGGTGTGCTTGCGGCAACGCCATACGCCGGTGCGACGATCGAGAAAACCGCGGGCAAGTCTTCGGAGGTGTTTGAGGCGGTGTACACGCTCGAAAACACCGGGACGGCGCACTTGGAACTGACCGTGACGCACACGGCGGACTGGTCGGCGTTGCGATTCGACGACGGCCGCTGGGCAAAGCGCCGACTGCAGGGCGGCCTATTGAAACAGCAGCAGATGGCGCTGTCCATCTACCTGACCGACGCCGCCAACGCGCTCGGACCGGGCGTCTATACCGACACTGTCGAAATCGCCGACACGACCGCCAGCAAAACTACAACCCGCCTGATCACGCTCAATGTTATTGCCGGCGAAGGCGAGGGTGAGGGTGAGGGCGAAGGCGAGGGCGAGGGTGAAGGCGAGGGCGAGGGTGAAGGCGAGGGCGAAGGTGAAGGCGAAGGTGAAGGCGAGGGCGAAGGCGAAGGCGAAGGCGAAGGCGAAGGTGAAGGGGAAGGTGAAGGCGAGGGCGAGGGCGAAGGCGAAGGCGAAGGCGAAGGCGAAGGTGAAGGCGAAGGTGAAGGAGAAGGTGAAGGCGAAGGTGAAGGCGAAGGTGAAGGGGAAGGGGAAGGGGAAGGCGAAACACCCCCGCCCGGTTGTTTTGGAAGGCTGATCTGATGGCCTTGCCGTCCGGAACCATTTGAATCACGAAGGAACGACATCGCAAAGCGTCTTGTGATCGCGGGAAAAGCAATGCTTGAAACCATCGTTGTCCAAACAATTTCTTGCGCCAAGGCAGCGTGTTTGTAGTGCGGGTTTCAGCCCGTTGGCCAGTCCGGCCTGCGACGCCCTGAAGGGATCGCCTACACGCCGCAATTCCGCAAGGAGTCGGATTTTTCCGGATTTTGGGATTTTCTCTCGTCTTTACGTTGAATTCTTTTTGTGCTACTATGAACAGGTATGTGGCCTGGCCGACAACGTTCGATGGAGAGACGGTCCGATGACCGGCAAGTATGACGAAAACCGGCGCGAATCCGATCGCATGAAGGTTCGTTTCAAGGTTTCCGTGTCCATTGATGAACCGGCGCACGGGCGCACATTGATTGCCCCCGCCATCGTTCACGACATTTCGCGTGGCGGCCTGCTCATTGAGACGCGGCAGACTCTCTCTCCGGGCCAGCGCGTTTCCGTGTCCATTCCTACGGAGATTTGCCCCGATCGTTTGTCGCTTCCGCGGGCCTTGAGCGGGCATGCGGACGTGGTGCATGCGCGGCATGGCGCCGGGCATCGTTCGCACGCGGGATTGCGCTTTGGCGAGTCGTTGCGGCATTTGCCCGAATTCGCGGCTTTTCTCGATTATCTGAGCATGTCGCCCGAGCCGCTTCTTGCCTGAGTTCCGCGTTTTGTCGCCCACAGCGGAACGGAAGCATAGGCTTATTTGATCAGCGGTTTCCCTTCGAAATCGTCCGGCGGTTTCACGTTGAGAAACGCAAGCGCGGTCACGCCGAGATCGATGATGGCGGCATTGGGTTCCATGGGACGGTTGGCGAAAAGGATGCCGGGCGTGTCCGCCACATCCGACGCGGCATGTTCGCCGCTCCACTTGTCGTCGTTGGGCGCGAACAGGTCTTTCGGCGCGGCTCCCGCCGCCGACGCCTTGTCTGTCTGGTAGCCGTCCGCATAGCCGACTTGCAGATCCGGCGCGTCGGCCTCCGCGGCCCCTTTGTACACATCGGCCTTTATGTACACCGCGCGAAACACGTTGTCGCCCGTTTCGGGGTCCTTGACGTCCAGGAGTTTTTGGCGGATTTCGGCGAGCAGCGCCGCGGATTCCTCCGGAGCGACGATGCCCTGTCCCTCGCGTCCCTTGAGATTGAGGAAGATGCTGCCGAGACCCAGCCCGTAGGCCTTGCTGCGCGACCAGTCGAAGGCTTCGAGATATTTGGCGTTCGTGAAGGCCGTCGCCGCGTCCGACTGATCCTTGACGGCGAGATACCCGTTGCGGATTAGCCAGGTATTGATGCTGAATCCTTTGCGGAAACTATGGAATCCGTGGTCGGACATGACCATCAGCAAATCGTCCGGGCCGAGTTTCGCCGAGACCTTTCCCACGATGTCGTCCATCTTGGCATAGGTTTCCTCGACGGCCCCGCCGTATTTTTTCGCGCCTTCCTCGTTGTAAAGCGGATGTTTCGGATCGCGGTAGCGCCAGAACATGTGCGCGACGCGGTCGGTGGCGGTCCATGCGGAAACCATCAGCCGGAACGGGCTGATCGTTATCTCATCCAGGGTGAGCGTTTCCTGCCATGCCATGGTCTGCCGCGCGTCTTCCAGGAACACGTCTTCCGTCATATCGTCCTGTTGCAGGCTTTTTGTGTCGAAGCGCCATCCGACCGTCTTGTACAGGCCGTAACGGTCCGCCAGTTGCCCGGCATAATCATCGGGATTGCTGATGGGCGCCAGCGGCGCGCGCGGGTGCATTTGAAGGCAGGTCATGTAGAGGCGCACATGTTCGCCGGCTTCGAGCACGTGCAGTCGGCTGATCGCGCGCACGCTGAATTGCGGGGACAACTCGAACGTCCATTCCAGCCATTCGGACCATGTATTCTCGGCTAGTTTCGCCGTCGTTCCGGCCAGATCGAACGCAACCGCCCGGCTTTCGCGGTCGTGCATGAGTTTGAGCGGGACTTCGACGAATTGCCGGGTCGCGGGATTGCGAATACCGGGGACCATGACCGTTGCCGCGCCACCCTCGAACTTGATAGGGAGCCGCACGCCGCCGGGAACACTCTCCACGTGCTCGAAACGATCCGACATGGCGAAATAGGTGCTTTGCGTGCCGCGAATGTCCGGAACATCGAGACCGCAAAGCATCGTTCCGCCGGCAATGCGTTCAACGGGATAGGCAAACGGCACGACCAGCAATTTGGTCGCAAGCCCCGCCGCGCCGGCCACCGCCCAGAACGTCTCGCCTTTGCGGTAATTGGTGAATGCGGCCGGCGACGCCAGCGATCCGTCCGGCGCGAGTTCCGGCTGTTTCATGGCGCCAAATCCCAGACCCGGCAGATAATTGTTGGGATTGCGCCGCAGAAAATCGTAGACACCGTGATTCCCGGGATTTTTACACGTGGCAAACGACGACCACGCCGTCGGTGATTGGGGGGGATTGCTGGACGCCAGCCGCTGGTAGGAGCCGCCGTTGTCGCGCAATTTCGCCAGATTCGGCAGTTTCCCCGCCGACAACATCGCATCCACGATGGACGGCTCGACGCCATCGAATCCGAGAATCACGACCCGGCCGCCATTGGACGCCGACGCCTGTTCCGCGACTTGTGCCAAGACGGGAAGAAAGGGGCCATTGGCCCCTTTGAAAAACAGGCTGGCGCTTACCGCAACCGCGATGGCCAACCAAGCCAATACCACAAGGCTGATACGTCGTGCCATTTTTTCACTTTCTTTCCTTCGGCGCTTGACCACGGTCCCTATTGTATCGCCAAAAGAATTACGTATCAATTTTATGGCGATCCTCGGTAAAATGTTTGCATAAAATGAAGAATAATGCGCAAAAAAAGGTATTTGAGGCATAAAACAAAGATTCTTTGCCTCATTGGTTAAAGTTCAGGCTTCGGAAACCGATAAACGGAGCGATGAATAATTGAGACAGGTTAGGCCGATTGCGGCATGCCGGCTGTGGAGAATGGACGCAGACGGCGGGGTTGCCGGGCAGACGCCGGACCGCAAGCGGCGGGAGGATCGCGTATGTCGAGTTCGTTCAGTGTCGGCGGCCTCATGACGGGGTTGGACACAGGCAGTATTGTCAGCCAGCTTATGGCCATTGAGCGCCAGCCCGTGACCCGTCTACAGAATCAAATCAAAGCCCTCAATTCCCAGAAAAGCGCCATCGGGGAACTGCGCACGCAACTCCAGACCTTGCGCGCGAAAATTCAGGATTTCCGTCTTCTGGGCGTATTTTCGCAATATACGGCGACTACAAGCGACAACAAAGTGCTTACGGCCTCCATATCGGGGTCCAATCCCGTCGTCGGATCCTATGCCGTGAACGTGACGCAAATGGCCAGCGCCACCGTCGCGACCGGCAGCAGCGCGATGGGGCAAGCCATCAATCCCGGCGCGGTCCTGTCGTCGAGCGGAATGACCACGGCGGTGACGGCCGGAACCTTCACCATCAACGGCGTTTCCATTACGGTCGATCCCGCGACGCAGACGCTCAATCAAGTGTTGACGGCCATCAATGCCAGCGGCGCGGGCGTTACGGCTTCCTACAACGCGCTCACGGACAAAATTACTTTCGAAAACAGCACGCCGGGTAACACGGCAATCATCAATTTCGGGGCCGACGACGACACCAGCAACTTCCTCTCGGCCATCCATGTGACGGAAGCCACTCAGAGCACAAGCGGCGGCGGTTCGACGGTCGCGACGAGCACACGGAACCTTGGGGCTATTGATAGTGCAAAATTGCTGAACCAGGTTTCCTTCGCCAACGGCGCGATCACAGCGGGCACATTCAAAATCAACGGTGTAACAATTTCGGTGGATCCCGCCGCCGACACCATGCTCGATGTCGTGCAGCGCATTAACGATTCCGGCGCGCAAGTGAGCGCAAGTTACGACGGCACAACGGATTCGCTGCGATTCGTGGCCAAGACGCTGGGTAGCCGCACCATCAGTTTCACGGCGGGAACGAGCAATTTCCTGTCGGTAACGAACCTCGTTTCGCCGACGCAAACGGCGGGCAGCGACGTCCAGTTTACCATCAACGGCGGGCCCGTGCAGACCCGAAACACCAACGAGGTGTCGGACGCCATCGGCGGCGTGACGCTTAGGCTGCTGAGCACGGGTACGAGCACAGTGACGATTGCGGCGGACGACGACAAAATCGTCGAAAGCGTCAATTCGTTCATCACGTCGTTCAACGAGTCCGTGGACAAGATTGTGGCGTTGACGGCCAAGGACGGCACGCTGGCCAACGACGCGACCATCAAAGAAATCAAGGCCACGCTGCAAACACTGGTTTTTGGATCGGTGTCGGGCATCAGCGGTTCGTACAAGTCCCTGATTGACCTGGGCATCACGACCGGCGACACGTTCGACGCGGGCACGACGTCGCATCTGCAACTGAAGGAGGACACCCTGCGCGAGGCATTGCGCACCGCGCGGCTCAACGTGCAGAATGTGTTCTACAACACCGGAACGACGGGTGTCGCCGACCAGTTGTATGCCTATCTGGACAGCATCACCAAAGTGGGTGGATTCCTGAACGACCGGGCGAAATCCAACGGAAGCATTGACCGGCAAGTCCAGGACATCAATGCCCGAATAGATCGTTTGAACGCATCCATCGCGAAGAAGGAAACGCGATTGAAAAAACAGTTTGCGGCGCTCGAACAATTCTCCTCGCAAATGCAATCGCAAAGCACGGCAATTACCGCCTTGTCGAAATACGATTGGTGAAGACGGATAAGGAGTTGCACATGGCCACGTCAACAGCCGGATATGGCGTATACAAGAAAGTGGATGTTGAAACGGCTTCGCAAGGCAAGCTGATCGTGATGATGTTCAACGGGGCCATCCAGCGCGCCGAAGAGGCCCGGCGGCAGTTGGATCGCGGCAGCGTCGAGGGCGTTCACAACAACCTCATACGCGCCCAGGACATCCTCGGCGAGCTGCGCGGCGCGCTAAATATGAACGCGGGGGAACTGGCCCGGAATCTCGACCGGCTCTATGAATATTTTCAGCACCTTCTGATTATGGCCAACATCCGCAAGCAGACGGCGCCCATCGAGGAATGCATCCAGCACATGACCGCGATGCGCGACACATGGAAAGAACTCTTCGAGACAATCGCCAAGGAGGAAAAGCCCGCCGCGCCGCAGATCAACCCGCACGGGGCGGCCGTGATGAACATTCAGGGGTGATGGCGCCTTATTCGATGTATTTTCGCTGGACGCGCGTGCCGATGCCGGCAAGAATGTCGTAGGGGATGCTCTGGGCGTGCCGCGCGAGTTCCTCGACGGTAATGGTTTCGTCGCCGTCCGTGCCAATCAGGGTGGCGGTATCGCCGGCCTCGACATGCTTGAGCGCGGACACGTCGGCCACAATTTGATCCATGCAAACACTTCCGCGGACCGGGCAGCGCTTGCCGCGGATAAGGACATCGGCCTTGTTCGACAAACTGTGCTTGTAGCCGTCGGCGTATCCGACAGGCAGAATGGCGACGCGCGAGGCTTCCGGGGCCGTGTAGGTTCGGCCGTACCCGACGCTTGCGCCGGCTTCGAGTTCCTTCACGAGAATGACCTGCGTTTCCCATCTCAGGACAGGTTTGAGCGGTGAGGAAGCGGGCGGTGTTTCGCCCGGCCACGCCCCGTAGGTCATCAATCCCGGCCGCACCATGCCGAACGCGCTGGAAGGGTAATTCAGAATGGCCGCGCTGTTGGCGGCATGGGCGATTTCGTAGGGGATGCCTTCTTTGTCGAGTTGCCGCAGCACCTGCTTGAATTGCCGGATTTGGTTCAGGGTGAAGGGATTGTCCGGCAGGTCGGCCACGGGAAAATGCGTCGCCACGCCCTCGATGTCTATGTTCGGCACACGGGTTAAAAACAGCATGTTGCGCACGGCCTCGTCGAGTTCGAAGCCCTGGCGGCCCATGCCGGAATCCACCTTGCAGTGGACGGGGATCATTTTGTTGGCTTTGCGCGCGAGTTCGCCGAGCCGTTCGGCGGCCCGCACGTCGGACAACATCGGGCGCAGGTTGTATTCGATGAGGGCCGGAAGCGCATCTTCGGGCGGCTGCACCAACACGAGAATCGGCGCCTTTATGCCGTTTTCGCGCAACACGATCGCCTCGTCCACCATGGCCACGCCCAGCATGGATGCGCCTTCCGCGATGGCGCGGTGGGCGAGGGGAACCGCGCCGTGGCCGTAGGCGTTGGCTTTCATGATGGCCATGATCTGGCAATCCGCCGGAATAATCTGGCGGACAAGCCTCAGGTTATGCGCGTAGGCGCCAAGGTCCACTATGGCCCGCGATGACGATGTGTCGCTCATGATTGCCCTCCCCCTTGAATGGCGCGCCAATTGGCGTACAGGAATTGCGCGCCGGAATAGATGGTTATGCAGGCCACCAGCACGATCGCGCACAGCGAGGCGTAACGAACCGCGGCAAGGTATGTGTCTAGATAGCGCGTGGCCGGCGCCAGCGCCGCCTCGTACCGTTCCCATACCTGCGCGACAATCGCAAGGAACAAAAATATGAACACGAAGACCAGTTGGGTGACGGTTTTGGTCTTGCCCCACCAATTCGCCCCGATGACCAATCCGTCGCTGGCCGCCAGCGCACGCGCGCCGGTGATGAGAAATTCGCGCGCGATTATCGCCACGACAGTCCAGCCCGGAATCCACAGGCACGGAACGTCCATCAACATGATGAGCGCCCCGACGACCAGCACCTTGTCCGCCACCGGGTCCAGCAATTTGCCGAAATTCGTTATCAGCCCGCGTGCCCGAGCGATTTTACCGTCGTAATAATCCGTTATCGCCGCCGCGGTAAACACCACATAGGCAGCCAGAAAAGTGTAATAGTGATGCAGCGACATCAGGGCCACGAACCCCAACGCCATCACGAAACGCGCCAATGTCAACCGGTTGGGAAGATTCATCGTGCGGTTATTGTAGCAGAAGATATTCCGATGCGCATCCTGGATGCGCAGACCCAAAAGCGCGGCGCGAAACCGGGTAGGAATCGCGCTACCGACAGTATGAACCCCGCATGTCCGCCCCTTCCCATGGACGACATGGTCTCAACGCCATAGACATTGCAGACGTTACCTGCCAAGCAACACACGCATCTAGGCCTTAATGCCCGTTATGCGGGAAAACAGATCCGCGTTCGTTTACCGATCCCCGATCGGCGAAAAGGTCCGCGGTTTACTGCGTCATAGTCTGTTTGATTCGCATTTCCTTGGTGAGTTGCACGCCCTCTTCCTTCTTGACCACTTTGCAGATGGCGTATTCGTCTTCCACGCTGGTGACTTCCAGCATGGCGACCTTTGCCTCGCGATGCGCGATAACCTTTCCGCCGGCCTCGATGGGTTCGCCTTCCTTGACGACCATGAATTTTTGGCCCGGCTTTGCGCCGTGCGCCTTGCCGAGGTTGATAATCACCGCATCGTCGGCCGACGCATCCGCAATCAACCCCTGCATCTGACGATCCTCGGCGGCTTTCTTGACAATCTCCTGCACGACGCCGTCCACCAGAGCGTCGAGATTCGATAGGTCCTTCACGCTGCGCTTGATTTGCGCCGCGATCGAAGTGGTCTCCGTGTCAATTAGACGGATATACATGATTGTGTCGGCGCCCAGCGTCGCAAAATCAATAAAACCGAGCATGCGGGCCGACATGACCTTGCCGAGTTGCAATTGGGTATCCTGTTTCGCCAGATCCGATGAGCCCAGGTTCAATTCTTGGAGAAGTTTGTCAAGGACGGCGCGTTCGACGAGTTTCACGCGGCCGTCGGCCTGCACCCTTGCCTCAATTTCACGCTGCAGGACAACATCTGTGCCGGCGCGATCGAAGAAGGCGGTTTGCTCGGACGTTGACGGCAGGAACGCCAGCACCATCGGGCGCGTGGACCACTCATCGAGGGGCTTTTCCTTTCCGGACGCCTTGAGCGCCTCGTAGCGTGCCTTGAGATCGTTGATCTGCGATCGAATCAGTTCACCGCGCTTGACGTCGTTGGCTTCCTTCATTTCTTTTTGTATTTGTTGCAGCATGGCCTTGACCATGCCGTCGTCCCGAATTTCCTGCGCTTTCGAGAGCACTTCCTCGGCCTTCTTGAGATCGCCTTTCTGGCGATATGCGGCGCCCTCGTTGCTCAGCGCCACCACGTTGTAGGGATCCAAGGCGACCGATTCCTGGTACTTTTTAATGGCGGTGTCCACATCGCCCTTTTCCTGCGCGATGCGTCCCGCGCCGTTGACCGCTTCGGCCTTCTGCCAATCCTCGGCAGGTTTGGCCGCCGCCGCGTTAAAGGCCGCTTGGGCCTCGTCCAGTTTGCCGGTCCGCATCAGCGCCGTGCCTTTGACGGTTTCGGCGTAGGCGTTGCCGGGGTCCGCGGCGCTGGCCAATTCGATGGCTTTGGCCGCATCGCCTTTTTCCAGCGCAACCATGGCGAGTCCTTCTTTCGAGTCAATCTGGCCGAATTCCGCCTGGGCTTCATCCAGTTTGCCTTCGGCAGCCAGCGCAAACCCCTTTACGTTGCGCGCAACCTTGGGATCTTCGCCGGCCTCGATGGCGACTTCGGCCACGGCCTTGGCTTGTTCGGTCTTGCGTTGCTGGAAATAGACATTCGCCACGTCGCTGATGACGTCCGCCTCCGCCTTGCCGCTGCCGACCAGCGATTTCAACACCACCTTCTTATTCGTCAAAATGAACGTCAGCGGCAGCGTGGTGAATGGCCCGAAATTCTTTTCTGATCCGAGTTCCGGAGTGTCTTTGATGATGTAATAGTCAATGGCCAGATCGTCGGCGAATTTTTTCAGGGCGGGTTCGTCTTCTTTCCAGCCGATGGCGACAATCCGCAGTTTCTCCTTGTAAAGCGCATCCAGGCGGCGCAACTTCACGGCAATTTCTTCCCCCGTGCTGGTCGTGAAAAAGAACAAAATGACCAGATCGGGCTTGTTCCCCATTATGGTGTCCAAATCCACTTCCTGGCCCCGAATGTCCAGCGCCCTAAAACTCGGCACCTGTTCGCCCTTTGCCGGCACCGCCGCCGCCACAACCGAAAACAGCATGGCGAACACGGCCGCCATTCCCAACGCCCATACTTTTATGCTTGGCATATCCGTTCCTCCCGAAATAAAGCATTCGTCGAGTTTACTGCCGTCTGCTATCCGTACACAATACCCGTCTTGAACGTAATGTTCAACACCCCCGCCAAGCGGAGAAATTTCCGCGGGAAGTTATTCTGATTATACCACACTTTATACCACACTTTTTGACTTGACAAAAAGTCATGAAAATGATATAGTATTTTCAAATTGCTATTTGAAAACTTTATTTTGAAAGCGATTTAGAGATGAGTCATTACCTTACCGGCAATGAAACCAAGGCCCGGCTGCTGGAAGCGGCTGGAGAAGTCTTTGCCGAGTATGGGTTTAGGCATGCAAAAGTCCAGGATATTTGCCATCGTGCCGGGGCCAACGTGGCGGCAATCAATTATCATTTCGGGGGAAAAGAACAACTTTACCAAGCGGTGATTCTTCATGCCATTGATGCCGATGAAACTTTTTTGCAAAGTCTGGCCGGGACGCCCGGAACTCCTCCGGATGTTCGCCTGCGGCAATTCATCGGCTCGTTTCTCATGGCCACGCTGAGTTCCGAAAATCCGGCTTGGCATGGGAAATTGCTTTCGCACGAGTTGTCAGATCCCACGCCGGCGATCGAGTTGGTGATCGAACATCTGGTGCGTCCCATTCACAACACGTTATTCGCAATTATCAATGAATTGCTTGGCGCGAAAGCGAATCCCGAGGATGCGGAGTTTCTCACCGTAAGTGTGCTGGGCCAGTGCGTGATTTACCACCACGCGAAAGAGGTCGTCGTCCGGATGAATCCGGAACTTCGGTTTGATGTGGCGTCGCTGGATGCATTGGCCGGACGCATTGCCCGGTTTTCCCTGAATGCCATACGCAGTTATGCGGCGTCGGCGACGGATAAGGAGTAACGCGGGTATGAGACACAGAGTATTGATCGCGCTGGTTGCCCTTGCGGCGCTTGGCGCCGGCGCGGTTTTCGTGCGATCCACGCTGGCGGGTTCGGAAAGCGGCGCGTTGTTGTTTGGATTGTCGGCTGAAAAAGCGGAACTGGGCATGGAAAAAACACCGGGACCGGACAGCGGCGAGGCCAAGGCGCCGATTGCGATCGTGCCGGTCGAAATCGTCGAGGCGGACAATGTGTTGCGGATTACAGGGACGTTGACGGCGGATGAAAAGGCCGAGGTGGCGAGCACCGCCAACGGGATCGTCGAGGAGGTCTATGTCGAGCGCGGCAGCCTTGTCGAGAAGGGGGCCGTGCTAGTGAAGGTGGATCCGACCGATGTTGAGAACGGTCTTCGCGAGGCTCGGGCCGGCATCGAGGAATTGAAGGCGGCGCTGGGATGGGACGAGAACCGCGACAGCAAGGGATACAACGTGGAGAACCAGCCGGGCGTGCAAATGGCGAAGGCGGCACTCGATCTTGCGGCGGTAAACAACGATCGCATCACGAAATTGTTCGAACAGGGCGCCGTATCGAAGGCCCAATACGACCAGTCCAACACCGAATACGAATCGGCCCGGCAACGCCATCAGCAGGCGCTGTACCAAGCGCGGCAACTTTACCAAAGTTATAAGACCGCCTGCACCAAACTCAAGACGCTCGAAAAGATTCTGGACGACACGACGATCGAGGCGCCCTTTACAGGCTGGGTGACGCAACGGTACGTGTCGAAAGGCGAGCGCGTTTCGACCAATCCGATGGGGGCGGGGGCCAATGTCGCCTCGATGGTAAAAGTGGATCCGTTGCGCTTGTTGCTCATGGTGCCTCAGCAGGACATCGCGCATGTGCAGCCCGGCGGCGCGGTCCGGTTTCAGGTGGACAGTTTTCCCGGCCGGATCTTCACCGGCGAGGTGCGCTACGTCAGTCCGAGCGTGGAAAACATGACACGGTCCATGTCGGTGGAGGCCCTCGTGCCCAATCCCGATCACGTTCTACGCCCGGGCTTTTTCGTCACGGCCGAACTGGTGCTGCCTGAAAAGCGCAAGGACTGCTTCGTGCCGGAATCGGCCGTCGTGCGCGAAAACGACGTGGCCCGGGTCTTTGTCGTGCGCGACGGAAAAGCGCTTGCGCAGGTCGTATCCACCGGCGAAACCCGGGAAGGGCGCGTGCGGATAGTGACGGGCCTTGCCGAAGGGGATAGGGTGATTGCCGAGCCGGACAAGGTCAAAGACGGGGACGCCGTTCAGTAATGCATAAACTGGCCGAGATTTGCGTGCGCCGCCCGGTCTTCGCGACCGTTCTGATCCTTGTCCTCGTCGTGTTTGGCGTTTTCGGCTACTCGAAACTGGGCGTGGACTGGTTCCCGAAAGTGGATTTCCCCATCATTACCATCACCGCCATTCTGCCCGGCGCCGCGCCGGAGGAAATGGAGACCGAAGTCGCCGAAAAAATCGAGGAGGCCGTCAATACCGTCAGCGGCATAGACGAACTTCGATCCATTTCCGCCGAAGGCGTATCGCAGATCATCGTCGTATTTGACCTTGAAAAAGACATTGATGTGGCGTCGCAGGAAGTGCGCGACAAACTCAACCGTGTCTTGCCGGATCTGCCGAAGGACCTCGAACAGCCCACGGTCGAAAAGATGGATCCGGATGCGTCGCCCGTGCTTACGCTGGCGCTGAGCGGACCGTTTCCCATCCGGGAACTCACGGAATACGGCGACAAGGTGCTTCGGCGGCAACTCGAATCGGTGGCGGGCGTCGGCCAAGCCTCGCTGATCGGGGGACAAAAGCGTCAAATCCATGTCCGGCTCGAACCCGCGAAACTGCGCGCATACGGATTGACCATATCGAATGTGGCGGTGGCATTGCAGACGCAGAATATCCAGGTGCCCGGCGGGACCGTGAAAGAAGGCGCAAAGGAATTGACGTTGCGCACGCTGGGCCGGGTCAATGCCGTCGAGGATTTGGGCAATATTCCCGTGGTCAACATCGCGGGACGCGTGGTCCGCATCAACGATCTGGGCGTGGTCGAGGACGGTTCCGAAGAACCGAAAAGCCTTGCCCAATTGAACGACACTCCGGCAGTGCTGCTCAATGTGCGGAAGCAATCGGGCACGAATACGGTCGAAGTGATCCGCAACGTCAAGGAACGGCTCGATACCCTTTTGAAGACGATTCCCAAGGGATACGAGGTGCAGATTGTGCGCGACCAGTCGGTCTTCATCGAAAGTTCGGTGAACACCGTGAAAGAGCATTTGGTCATCGGCAGCATTCTGGCCGCGGTGGTGGTGCTGATATTCCTGGCCAATGCACGGACGACCGTGATTAGCGCGCTGGCGATTCCGACGTCCATCGTCAGCACCTTTGCGGTCATGTACTATATGGGGTTTACCCTGAACGTGCTGTCGCTGCTGGCGCTGACGTTGTCCGTGGGCATCGTGATTGACGACGCGGTGGTCGTGCTTGAAAACATCTTCCGCTATATCGAGGAAAAGGGATGCTCTCCAATCGAGGCGGCCAAGGCCGCGACCCGTGAAATCGGCATGGCGGTGCTGTCTATCACGCTGTCGCTGGTGGCCGTGTTCCTGCCGATCGCCTTCATGGAAGGCATCATCGGACGCTTTATGGTGTCGTTTGGCATCACGATGGCGTCGGCGATCGTCATCAGCATGATCGTCAGTTTCTCCTTGACGCCCATGCTGGCGTCGCGCTGGCTGCGACGCCCGGACAACGGTAATTCGGACGCGGAACACGCCCCGAAATCGAAGAGCCGCGGATTCTACCATGCCATCGAAAGCGGCTACCTCGGATTGCTGAATTTCTGCCTGCATCACCGCTGGCTGGTCGTGCTGATTTGCATTGCGCTGCTCGCGACGGTTCCCTATCAACTCACGCATTTGCGCAAGAACTTCATGGCGGACGAGGATCAGTCGGAATTCCAACTGACGGTCCGGACGCCGGAAGGCACTTCGCTTGAAGCCACCCAGGTATTGATGGGCCGAATCGCGCGCGACATCCGCCGGCTCGAGGGCGTCAACTATACCGTGGCCAGTACGGCCGACACCGAACAGCGCACGCCGAATCTCGGTACGATTTACGTCCGTCTTGCGGATATGCACCTGCGCAAGTTCTCCCAAATGGCCTTCATGGACTACCTTCGGAACAATCTCCTGCCCCGGTATGCCGCCGAAAACCTGCGGGTCAGCGTTGAACCCGTGGCGGCCATCTCCGGCGGCGGACGTTACCAGACGATCCAGTATGTCATTGCCGGGCCGGACATGAAACAGTTGGCGGCCTACGGCCAAACCGTCATGGAAAAACTCAAGGAAGTGCCCGGCGCCGTTGACATTGATTCGAATCTTATCGTGGGGAAACCGCAATACGGCGTCATCGTGGATCGCGAGAAGGCGGCGGATCTCGGCGTGTCGGTGGCGAACATCGCGCAAACCCTGCGGCTGCTGGTGGCCGGCGACAACGTTTCGACCTACAACGAGGGCGGGGAACAATACGAGGTGTTTTTGCGGGCGGGCGCGGCCTACCGCAACAGCCTCGACGAACTGGCGCTGGTCACGGTCCCGTCGCTCACGCGAGGCGCCGTGCCGCTCGGCGACGTCGTGCGGTTCGAGGAAGGCACCGGTCCCTCGCAGATCAACCGGCTGAACCGCATGCGCGAAGTGACCATCTACGGCAATCTCGGCCCGGGCGCGTCGCAGCAGGGCATCATTGACGCGCTCAACGCCATCGTGGCGGATCTCCACATGCCGCCCGAATACAAGACCGAGCTTTCGGGGCAGTCGAAGGAACTGGGCCGCGCCTTCTCGGCGTTCATCATGGTGTTCATCATGGCGTTCATCTTCATCTACCTGGTGCTGGCGGCGCAGTTCGAGTCGTGGCTTCATCCGATCACGATCCTGCTCGCCTTGCCGCTGACGTTTCCCTTCGCGCTGGCCTCCCTGTTTATTTTCAACCAATCGCTGAACATCCTGTCTATCCTCGGCATCCTGGTCCTGTTCGCCGTTGTGAAAAAGAACTCGATCCTTCAGATCGATCACACGAACCAGTTGCGCGCCGAAGGCATGGACCGCCACAAAGCCATCATGCTCGCAAATAAAGACCGCTTGCGCCCCATTTTAATGACGACGGTGGCGTTTGTGTCCGGCATGCTTCCGCTGCTGATTTCGAGCGGGACCGGCGCGGCGGCCAACCGTACCATCAGCAGCGTCGTCATCGGCGGCCAGTCGCTGTCGCTGCTGTTGACGCTCGTGGCGACGCCCGTGGCCTATTCGCTTTTCGACGATAAGCGAATAGGCCAC